>Ga0208009_1000066_pt1 | contig 27582 bp, 32 predicted proteins | sample Wag4_2014_7_16_FD_187364 | JGI IMG/M metagenome (GOLD analysis project Ga0208009, IMG submission 187364) | Fresh water mixed with fracking chemicals microbial communities from Ohio, USA - Utica-2 Time Series FC 2014_7_16 (SPAdes) (version 2) ...
GTTGCCGTTTGTGGCGGAAGCGGCTCCTGCAGCCCTGCGGGCCCGGGTCGGGCGGGATCAGCCTGATCTGGCTGCCATGTTGCGCCTCACCGCCCTGGCCCGCCTGATGCTCGGCGCCTGGATCCCGGCGCATCAGCCCAGCTGGGTGAAGCTTGGCCTCCATGGGGCGACTGAAGCGCTGCGCTGGGGCTGCAACGATCTGGGGGGCACTCTGATGGAGGAGCACATCACCACCATGGCCGGCGCCCGCGGCGGCACCGCTCAGACGCCCCATGCCCTCCGCGCTGCAGCACGCCGACTCGGCCGTCCTGCCCGCCAGCGCACCACCCTCTACGCCACTGTTTGCGGCGCTCCTGTCGCAGCCTTCAGCTGATGCGTTTCCCCCTCCGCTGCACCGCCCTTGCCACAGCGGCCCTGCTGCTGGCTCCGGCCCTGGCACTTCGCCGGCTGCCCCGGCCCCGTGCCGAAGGGCTCGGCCGTCTTCTGCCCCATGCCGCCCTCCTTCAGAGCTTTCCCGCGGTGCCGGGCCGGCAGCCGCCCCAGCTGTGGCGGCAGCGGCTGCCGGCTCAGACGGCCGCCCTGCTGTGGCAGCAGCAACGCCAGATCTGGTGGCAGCTCTGGGGCCGCGATGGTGCCGGTGGGGCCTATCTGGTGATGCCCCTGCCCAGACCGATTCAGGTGGGTGCCCTGTCCGCTCCCCGTCACAGCCTCCGTGTGGATGGGCTGCTGGTTGTGGCCGCCGACCCACTTTCCCAGCGCCTGCTCAAGGATCAGCTCGCCGGCCAGCCCCGTCAGCAGCGCGGCCTGCAGCAGCGCTGCCTGAGCCTGCTGCAGGAGCGTCAGGGTGCCTTCTGGAGCGGGGATGGACTGGCGTCGATGGCAGGCGCTCTCAGCCCGCTGCTGCAGATGTTCCAGGAGGGCTGCATCGACCTGCAGCTCGCCGGCCGCGGTCTGCGTTTTGCGGGTGAAGCCGCTGCCAGCAGCGGTCTGCTCGCTCCTGCCGCTCCTGCGGTCCCCGTCGACCGCCTGCCGGCGCCGCTGGCGTCGGATCTCCTGCTGGAGCTGAGCGGGTCGGCCCTGCAACCGCTGCTGCGTGGTCTCCTGAGCCGTGAACTGATCCGCCAGCCGCTCAGCAGTGCCTACGGGCTCAGTGACGCTGATCTGCGCCTGCTCCAGAGCAGCCCGTTTCTGCTCAGGCTCCGCCCCGTGGCCAGCGGCCCGTTCCAGGCGGGTCTGGAGCTTGTGCTGGTGCCCCGCGGCAACCGTCAGACCTGGCTGCGCATGCTCAATGGGATCGCTGAGCGCCTGATCGAACAGGGCCACGAGGCCAGCTCCGGCGCTGTGGTGACCTGGCGGGATGCCTCCGACCGGGCGGTGGGTGGCTGGCGCTGGCTGCCCCAGCGGGGCGAGGAGCCGCTGCTACAGCTGTTCCTCGGGCCGGAACCACCGCCGTTCCGCTCTCCTCTGCTGAACCGGGCTGCCTGGGCCCACCTGCCTGTTCTGCGCCTTCAGGCCCGACCCGAATCCCTGGCGGCCCTCGCCCTGCTGCCGGATGCGCTGCCGCTGCCGGTGCAGCAGGCCCGCCAGCTGCTGCTGGTGGCGGAGCGGCCCCCCCAACCGGCTGATGGTGCTCTCACCGCCCTGATCGGACGCCTGGATCTGCCGGCGCAGCCCCGGCCTCAGGCTGCCCCGATCAGCCCTGCGCAGCGTCCTTCCCTTCAGCCCGAGAATCCCCAGCGCCAGCAGGGCTCCCGCCAGCCACCGTCGTCTGCTCCGTGAGCGATTCCTGCTGGCGCTCCCGTTTGCGTCGATCCGCCGCCACCGTTTCCTCCATCAGCTCCACGGCCTGGGCCAGTTTCTCGAGGTTGGTGGCGTAAAGGCTCAGGTCCTTGTCCAGCCGCTCGCGCAGCAGGCCCATCGCTTCCCCCAGGTCATGGGCGAAGTCGCGCAGGTTGGCCGCATCCAGGCCGTCGGCCCCCCGGGCCTGCTCCAGCAGGCTGAGCAGACCGACCGCCAGCAGGCGCGAATAGTGAAAGTCGGGACGGCGGATGTTGGCCAGGGCACTGGCCACCGGCTCCGGCGCGTCCCGGCCCTCGGTGGCGATCCAGCCCTTCACTTCTTCGACGCTGTGGTGACCGATCGCGGCGACAGCGGCCTCGCGCTGCGCCCGCAGGTCGGCCGCAGCGAAGCCAGTGGCGCTGCACAGAGCTTCAAACAGGGGTTGGCGCTGCTCGTCAGGCCGGTAGCCGCGGGCGAAGCTCTCGAACACCTGAATCAGCCCGCAGGCAAACAGGGGATCGCTCTGAAAGCCGCGCTGACGGCTGAGCAGGTGAAGTTCCACCAGCAGCTCATCCACCATCCGCCGGTAGAGCGGCGCGATCACGTGGGGGAAGGCGCTGTGAAACGCGCGCTTGCTGTCTGAAACGGTGAGGGCTCCGCTCACGCTGCTGCATCCGGAATGGGGCGACCCTAGCGGCCTGCGCTCAGTAGGATCGACCCCAGCGACCCCAACCCTGCAGTGACCACCATCCCGATCGTGATTGAGGAGTCGGGACGGGGCGAGCGCGCCTTTGACATCTATTCACGGCTGCTGCGCGAGCGGATTGTGTTTCTCGGCGAGCCGGTCACGGCCGAGTCGGCCAATCGCATCGTTGCCCAGCTGCTGTTCCTCGAGGCTGAAGATCCCGAGAAGGACATCTATCTCTACATCAATTCCCCCGGCGGCTCTGTCTACGACGGCCTCGGCATCTTTGACACCATGCAGCACATCAAACCTGATGTGCAGACGGTCTGCCTGGGCCTGGCTGCCTCGATGGGCGCCTTTCTGCTCTGCGCTGGTGCGAAAGGAAAGCGCAGCAGCCTCACCCACTCCCGCATCATGATCCACCAGCCGCTCGGCGGTGCCCGCGGCCAGGCGAGCGACATCCGCATCCAGGCCGATGAGATTCTTTATCTCAAGAAGAAGCTGAACCAGGAGCTGGCAGAACGCACCGGCCAGCCTCTCGAGCGGATCGAGGAGGACACTGACCGCGATTTCTTCATGTCCCCAATGGAAGCGGTTGAGTATGGGCTGATCGACAAAGTCATCGACCGGCGTCCGGTGAGGCCGGTCTGATCCGGATTGACCCCAGTCAGCGGATTTCAGGTGAGCTGATGGGTCGTCAGCAGGGGCGGGGACGGCCCCCCAGCGAACGTCCCAGCAAGGTCTGTCCCGTCTGCGGCCGCAGTTTTCTCTGGCGTCGTCTCTGGGCCGATTGCTGGGATTCGGTGATCTATTGCTCCAACCGCTGCCGAACCAACAGGAACCGCAAGCAGGATTGACGCCTTCGGCGCCATGGGAAACATCAAGGGGGACGGCAGGGCAGGCAGCGTTCCCCCGATGTGGCGTTCAGCTGGCGGGAATCTCCTCCAGCTCGGCAACTGCGGCTCCCTCCCTGTCGCCGAGGGATTCTGCAAGCAGGGGAGAGAAGCGCTCCTTCTCAGGAATCGCGGTGAACTCACTGACAATGGCGCGGAACTCATCACCGTCAAGGGTCTCCTTTTCGATCAGCAGTTCCACCACCCGGTCCATCACGTCGCGGTGCTCGGCCACCAGATTCACCGTATCGATGTAGCAGCTCTGCACGATCTGCCGCACCGCCTCATCGATGCGGCTGGCCATGCGATCCGAGGCATCACTGCGCGTCATCAGGTCGCGGCCCAGAAACACCTCCTGGTTGCCGGCCTCCAGGGAGAACTGCCCGAGATCACTCATTCCGAATCGGGTCACCATCTGGCGGGCGATCGAGGCCACCTGCTGAATGTCGCCGCCGGCTCCGGTGGTCACCTCCTCGTGACCGAACACCACATCCTCGGCAGCCCGGCCCCCCAGGGCGCCCATGATCCTGGCGCGCAGCTGGGCTTTGCTGACCAGCATCTGCTCCTCATCGGGGGAGAACCAGGTGAGGCCCTGGGCCTGGCCGCGGGGAATCAGGGTCACCTTCTGAACGGGGTCGTGGGCCTTCACCAGGGTGCCCACCAGAGCATGGCCAACCTCGTGATAGGCGATCAGGCGCTTGCTGCGGCCATCGGTGAGGGGCTTGCCCTCCATGCCGGCGATCACCCGATCCACCGCGTCATCGATCTCGGCCAGGCCGGTGGCCTCCTTGCGGCGGCGGGCCGTGAGGATGGCGGCTTCGTTGAGCAGGTTGGCCAGGTCAGCCCCGGAGAAGCCCGGAGTGCGGCGGGCGATCGCTTCGAGGCTCACGTCCTCTGCCAGTTTCTTGTTGCGGCTGTGTACTTTCAGGATCGAGAGGCGGCCTTTGATATCCGGCACGTCGACCTGCACCTGACGATCGAAGCGGCCCGGACGGAGCAGGGCTGAATCGAGCACATCGGCGCGGTTGGTGGCCGCGATGATGATGATGCCGCTGTTGCCCTCGAAGCCGTCCATTTCGGTGAGCAGCTGGTTGAGGGTCTGTTCCCGCTCGTCATTGCCGCCGCCCACACCAGCGCCCCGTTGACGGCCCACGGCATCGATCTCATCGATGAAGATCAGACAGGGGCTGTTCTCCTTGGCGCGCTTGAACAGATCCCGCACGCGGCTGGCGCCCACGCCCACGAACATCTCCACGAATTCCGAACCGGAGAGGGAGAAGAAAGGCACACCGGCCTCGCCGGCGATCGCCTTGGCGAGCAGCGTCTTTCCGGTGCCGGGGGGGCCCACCAGAAGCACCCCTTTGGGGATCTTGGCGCCCACGGAGGTGAAGCGCTCGGGTGTTTTCAGGAAGGTCACCACCTCCTGGAGGTCTTGCTTGGCTTCCTCCACGCCGGCCACGTCATCGAATTTCACCCCGGTTTCCGCTTCCATCGCGAAACGCGCCTTGGTCTTGCCGAACTGCATGGCCTGGCCCGGACCACCGGGCATGCCATTGCCGCGGCGGGCCAGGAACACCAGGGAACCGATCAGCAGCAGGGGGAACAGCAGATTGCCGAGGATGCCGAGGGCCGGCGGCGTCTGCCGCGGTGGGTGAATGTCAAAGCTGATGCCCTGCTGCTTCAGGCTGTTCACCAGCTCAGGAGCCACCCCCGGCAGGTCGACCCGCAGCCGTTGCACCCGATTGTCAAGATCGGGATCGACAACTTCGATCACGGCATTGCGGCCACCGTCAAAGATATCGACAGCCGTGACTCGACCGGCTTCAACATAATCCAGGAATCTGCCGTAGCTCATCCTGGCTACTGCCGTATTACGAGGAGCGGCAGTAGGACCATTCGCTGCGAGGTTGCCGCTGCGCCAAACCTGAATTCCGAGAAAACCCACCACGGCCAGAGGCAGAAGCCAAAGGGCCAGGACGCGCCAGCGCTGATTCATACCCGAAACACATTCTTACCAAGTGTAACGGCGCGGCGCCCGCACCGGGCTTGCGCATCAGCTGGCGGCAGCCCAGGATTCGAGCCTGTCGTCTGCTGTGCTGAGCGTGAGCTCTGCCAGCAGGTTGGCGCTGTCAGCCGCATCGAGCACCAGCGTCTGCACATCGATTGTTTCCAGCAGCTCCGGCCCTCCCAGCCCGTGGGTCCAGATCTGCAGCTCCGCCTCAGCCGGGCACGCGAAGCTGAGCAGTTCAAACGGAAAGACCACTCGCTCGAGGAAGAACGCGTCAGCCCCGACGCAACGGGCAATCACCATGCGTTCGCTGCTGTTGCGATACGCGCAGGCCAACAAGCTCAAGGTATCCGTCCCGCGGGTGACATCCCACTAAGCCATCGATTCCGATCCGCTGTTGGTGGCGGAGGCGACCGTTTCTGCAGTTGCCGGAAGCCCTTAAGGATTTCTTCGCACTCGTGCCTGTTCAGAGGCTGCGCAGCGCGACGATCGGATCGAGCTGGGCGGCGCGGCGGGCGGGCACCACGCCGAAGAACAGGCCGATCGATCCCGACAGCAGCACCGTGATCAGCACGGTGCTGCTGCCGATCGCGGCCGGTAAGGGGGTCACCATTGCCACCACGGCCACGGTGCCCACGCCCACCGCCGTGCCGATCGCACCGCCCAGGCTGGCCAGCACCAGCGATTCAACCAGGAACTGCAGCAGCACATCGTCGCTGCGGGCCCCAAGCGCCTTGCGCAGCCCGATTTCGGCGGTGCGCTCGCTCACCGACACCAGCATGATGTTCATGATGCCGATGCCGCCCACCAGCAGCGACACACCGCCGATAGCCGCCAGCATCAGAGTGAGCCCACCGGTGATCGTGCCCACGATCGTGAGGGCATCCTTCTGCGAGCGCACCGCGAAGTCGTCTTCCCGCAGGATGCGATGGCGTTGCCGCAGCAGGTTGGTGATCTGGAAGGCGGCCGCGCCGGTGCTGTCGGCGTCACGGGCCTCGACGCTGATGAAGTTGAGACTGACGCCGTAGGTGGGATCCCTGCCGGAGAGTTTGCTCACCATCGTGGTTAGCGGCACGAAGGCATTTTCGTCCTGGTTCTGGCCGAAGACAGCGCCCTTCGGCTCCAGCACTCCGATCACCGCAAAGGCCTGGTTGCGGATCCGCAGTGTGCGTCCCACAGCCTCGCGCCCCGGAAACATCTTGCTGGCCAGATCGGGACCGATCACCGTCACGCTGCTGACGCTTTCCAGATCACTGCGGCTGAAAAACCGCCCCTGGCGCACATCAAACTGCCGCACCGCCAGAAACTCCGGGGTGACGCCATTCACGGAGGCGCTGCTGCTCTGGCCCCCGGCCTGCACCACTTCGCTGAGGGTGATCTGCGGTGCGACCCGGCGCACGGTCGGCACCTGTTCGGCGATGGCCAGAGCGTCCTCCAGCACCAGGGTCTTGGGGAAGTCGATGCCCTGGCGTCGGGTGTCGTTGTTGCCGGGCACCACGAACAGCACATTGGCCCCCAGGTTGCTGAGCTGACCTTCGGCCAGGTTCTGGGCCCCGCGGCCCACCCCCACCAGGGTGATCACCGAGGCGTTGCCGATCACAATGCCCAGCATGGTGAGCAGGCTGCGCAGGCGGTTGGCTCGCAGGGTGGAGAGCGCCATGCCCACGGTTTCCCGCAGGTCGAGCTTGGCTGCCATGGTGGCGTTGCTGCCGGACTCTTAGAGGATGGCCTGGCCGCCGTCGGGATTGTGGCTGCGGGCGCCCCGATGCACTTCGCCGCGATGCAGGTCGAGGGTCACGATCTCGCCCTGCCGCAGGCTGGCGATGGCGTTGGTCACGCCCACGATCGCCGGGATACCGGTGCGCTGGGCGATCACGGCGGCATGGCTGTCAGCACCGCCGGCTTCGGCGATCACCCCCTTGGCCTTGCGGAAGGCCTCCACATAGTCGGCGGTGGTTTCGCGCACCACCAGGATCTCGCCCGTCTGAATGGCGGCCGCTGCATCCGGAGTGTCGACCAGCCGCACCCTGCCACTCACCGACCCGGTGCCGATGCCCTGCCCCCGCGACAGCACCGCCGACACGATCCCCACCTTGATGAAGTCGGTGGAGCCGCTCACTCCCGCCAGGGTGCCGGCGGTCTGCACCACCAGGTTGCCGTCGTGCAGGAACCCCAGTTCCCGGGCCCGGGCCATGGCCATGCTGAAGGTGCCGGTGCTGGAGTTCTGTTCGGGGACCAACAGCGGATTCACCCCCCAGCAGAGTTGCAGCTGCCGGGCCACCCGCTGTTCGCTGGTGATCGCCAGGATCGGGGTGCTTGGCCGGAACTTGCTGACATTGCGGGCCGTGGCTCCGCCTTTGGTCAGCGTCAGGATGGCTGCCGCATTGAGATTGCGGGCAATCGCACTGACGGCCTGACAGATCGCGTTGGGGATCGTGGTGGCCATGCGGCTGTCGATCACCCGCTGGGGGTAGTCGCGCTCGATCCGCCGGGCGATCGTGGCCATCGTGGCGACGGCTTCCACCGGGAAGTCCCCTACCGCGCTCTCGTTGGAAAGCATCACTGCATCGGTGCCATCGAGGATGGCGTTGGCCACGTCGCTCACTTCGGCGCGGGTGGGCCGGGGGCAGCTCACCATCGAATCGAGCATCTGGGTGGCGGTGATCACCGGGATGCCGAGGCTGTTGGCCTTGCGGATCAATTCCTTCTGCAGCAGCGGCACCTCCTCCGCCGGCATCTCCACACCCAGGTCACCCCGGGCCACCATCACGCCGTCGCAGAGCAGGAGGATGTCATCGATCTGGTCGATCGCCTCAAACTTCTCGATCTTGGCAACCACAGGCGTGCTGGCGCCATGGCTGGCGATCAGGTCCTTGATTTCACGCAGGTCCGAGGGGTTGCGCACGAAACTGAGGGCGACCCAGTCGACCCCCTGCTGCAGACCGAAGGCCAGATCCGTCCGGTCCTTGTCGGTGAGGGCCCGGATCGAGAGCTGCACATCCGGAAAGTTCACCCCCTTGTTGTTGGAGAGCACGCCGCCGACCGTGACGGTGCAGTGGAGCGTCTGACCGGGGCCATCGACGCTGTCCACCACCATCTCCACCCTGCCGTCATCCAGCAGGATCCTGCTGCCGGGCACCACTTCATCGGCGAGCCTGCTGTAGGTGACGGTGGCGATGCTGCGGTTGCAGGCCACGTCGCGGGAGGTGAGCGTGAACGGATCTCCCTTGGCCAGGGTGATCGGGCCGTCCAGGAACCGGCCCAGCCGGATCTTCGGACCCTGCAGGTCCTGGAGGATGCCGATGTGCACCCCCAGCTCCTGAGAAACCTGGCGGATGGTGGCGATCCGGGCGGCGTGTTCGCTGTGATCGCCGTGGGAAAAATTCAGGCGGAAGGTGGTGGCGCCGGCGGCGATCAGTTCCCGCAGCCGTTCGGGGGATTCGGTGGCGGGCCCGATCGTGGCGACGATCTTGGTGCGACGCATGAGATCGGGCTGGGGCATCGCCGTGCCATCTGCAGCGACGAAACTACCATCGGCCCGGTTCGGCGTTGACCGGTATGGACCTCCGCACGTATCAGGCCCGCTGCCGCGAGACAGCCCTCTATCCCGACGCGGGAGCCAATCCCATCTATCCCACCCTGGGCCTCTGTGGAGAGGCCGGTGAGGTGGCTGACAAGGTCAAGAAGGTGCTCCGCGATGGTGGCGGTGTGTTCAGCCCTGAGCAGGTGGCGGCGCTGCGGCTGGAGCTCGGGGATGTGCTCTGGTATGTCGCCCAGCTGGCCACGGAACTGGGTCTGGACCTGGAGGAGGTGGCGGCCGCCAACCTGGCCAAGCTCGCCAGTCGCGCCGCCCGTAACGTGATCGGAGGCAGTGGAGATCTGCGGTGACATCCCCGCTCGAGCAGAGCCTGGCGGCGGCCCTGGCAGCATGGGTCCGTGCGCTGACGCGCCTGCTGCCCCGGGCGCTGCCTCTGCTCGCCGTTCTGGTGGCGTTGTTGCTGGGCGTGCAGCCCGTGCTGGCGGCTGAGCTGCGGGTCTCGGAGGTGAGCCTGCAGCCCTGCCCCACGGGCGATGGGGCCGACCAGCCGCAGGGGCGCGGCCTCGGCGGCGCCCAGTGCTACGCGCTGCGGGGGGTGGTGGACAACAGCAGCCGCCGCACCGTGGTCGACACCGATGTCTATGCCCGCATCCTCGATGCCAGCGGCGAGCCGGTGCTGCCCAACCGCACCCGGGTGGGCTCCATCGGCGATGTGCCCCCCGGCCGTTCCGACTTTGCCCTGCGTCTGGCGGTACCCGCCGGCACCCCTGGCCCGATCGGGTTCAGCCATGTCAAGGCGCGGGGCTTCAGTGCGCCGGTGCGCAGCCGGGCCGGTGAGGACGATGAGCTGCTGCCCCTTGAGCAAGCCCTTGAGCCAGCGCCGCCCCTGGCGGCTGAGTGAGCGCTTCAGCCTCGGCCTGATGCTCCGCGGCTGATTCGTTCTGCACCCATCGCCCCGGCTCGGAGCGCATGGCCAGTTCAGAACGAGGCGTAGAACAGCCCCCGGCTCTGTTCGAGCAGGGTCTGGACGAGCTGGAGCGCCAGAAAGGCCAGGATCGCCGAGAGATCCAGGCCACCGATCGGCGGAATCAGGCCCCGGAAGGCGTTGAGATAGGGATCGGTGATGGAGCTGACCGTGGCCAGCACCGGGTTGCTCCAGTCGAGGTTGGGGAACCAGCTCAGCAGGACGCGCACCAGCAGGAGCAGGGTGTAGATCGACAGGGTCTGGATCAGAACACCGATCACCTGGCCGAGGATGGGCACCGTGTGGACTGGCAAGTTGAGATCAGTCTATTGATCAGCGCTCCATGATCAGCGCTCCATGATCAGCGCTCCATGATCAGCGTTATAGAGGCAGGGCCTGTTGGGTCGGCCCTGCATCGTCGTGCTGTCCTGGGAGGTCATCGCGGCGCACGGCGAAGGTGCGGTGAAACTTCTCGCTCAGGCTCAGCCAGTAGGAGCGCCCCTCGCTCTGCCGTTTGCGCTCGATGAAGTCCTGGGCGAGCAGCTCCTTGATGTGCTCGTAGGCGCCGGAGCCACGCAGCTCCACCAGATCCGACTGGAGAATCCGCTTTTTCAGGGCGATCGTGGCCAGGGTCCGCAGCGCCGCCGTGGAGAGATCCACCGGCAGCAGGCTCTGCACGAGATCCGCCAGGCTTTCGCGCAGCTGCAGGGCGTAGGTGCGGCCGTCCTGCCGGATCTCCAGGGCCGTGTCGCGATGGGCGTAATCCGCCATCAGGGTGATCAGGCCCAGTTCGGCCTCATCCCTGTCCACCGCAGCGATGGCGGCCAGCTCACCGAGGCTGAGCGGTCGTCCCTTCAGGTACAGAATCGCCTCAAGCCTCGCCGGCAGGGAGAGGCCGGCGGGCAGCTCCGGCGAGGCCTCCGGGGCGGATTCCGGTTCGGGGGTGCTGGTCATCGCCGATACCCCAGTGCTGGCGGGAAACGTACCGCATCTGCGCCGGTGCGTCAGGCGGGCTGGTGGATCTGGGTCGGGCTCTCCACCGCGCCGAGGAACAGCTGATAGGCGGGGTTGGTGCTTTCATCCACGGCCCGGTAGTCCAATCCGTCCAGGAAGTTCTGCCATTCCTCGCGCTCCTGCTCCGGCACCTGCACTCCCACCACGATCCGGCCCACATCAGCACCGTGGTTGCGGTAGTGGAACACGCTGATGTTCCAGCTGGGGTGCAGGCTGCTCAGGAAGCGCATCAGCGCTCCCGGCCGCTCGGGAAACTCGAAGCGGTACAGCAGTTCCCTGACCCCCGCTGTGATGGCCGCCGCCGGCAGGCGCCCGCCCACCATGTGACGCAGGTGCAGCTTGGAGAACTCGTCGTTGGAGAGATCAAGACAGGGGAAGCCGGCGGCGCGCACATCGCTGATCAGGTCCTGTTCATCACTGCTGCCACTGGTCTGAACCCCCACGAAGATGTGGGCCCGCTTGGGATCGGCGAGCCGGTAGCTGAACTCGCTGAGGTTGCGCGTGCCGAGCAGGGTGCAGAACCGGCGCAGGCTGCCCGGTTCCTCGGGGATCTCCACCGCCAGCATCGCTTCGCGGTCTTCACCGATCTCGGTGCGCTCCGCCACGAATCGCAGCCGATCGAAGTTCATGTTGGCTCCGCAGGCCACCGCCACCAGGGTCTGTCCCGTCAGCCCCCGGGCCGTCACATCCGCCTTCAGGCCGGCCACCGCCAGGGCGCCGGCCGGCTCCAGGATCGAGCGGGTGTCTTCAAAGACGTCCTTGATCGCGGCACAGATGGCGTCGGTGTCCACCGTCACCATCCGATCCACCGTGCGCTGGGCCAGGGCAAAGGTGTGCACGCCCACCTGTCGCACCGCCACGCCGTCGGCGAACAGCCCCACCTGCTCGAGCCGCACTCGCTGGCCGCAGGCCAGCGAGCGGGTCATGGCGTCGGCATCGGCCGGCTCCACGCCGATGACCGCCACCTCGGGCCACACGCTCTTCACGAACGCCGCCACACCGGCGATCAGGCCGCCACCGCCCACCGCCACGTAGATCGCGTCGGGCGGCGTGGAGCACTGGCGCAGGATCTCCATGCCGATCGTGCCCTGACCGGCAATCACCTCAGGGTCGTCAAAGGGATGGATGAAGGTCAGACCCCGCTCCTCCGCCAGGCGCAGCGCTTCAGAGCAGGCGGCGTCGTAGCTGTCGCCATGCAGGATCACCTCCGCACCCCTTGCCGCCACCGCCCGCACCTTCATCTCCGGGGTGGTGACCGGCATCACGATCACGGCGCGGCAGGCCAGTCGCTGGGCCCCCAGCGCCACTCCCTGGGCATGGTTGCCGGCGCTGGCTGCGATCACGCCGCGATCCAGCTCGGCCCGCTGCAGACCGGCCATTTTGTTGTATGCGCCCCGGAGCTTGAAGCTGAACACCGGTTGCAGGTCCTCCCGTTTCAGCAGCACCCGGTTACCCAGCCGGGCGGAGAGAGAGGGGGCCGGATCCAGGGGCGATTCGATCGCCACGTCGTAGACGCGGGCCCGCAGGATCCGCTGCAGGTAGCCATCGGCCGCGCCTTCCGCGGAGCTGGCGCCACGGCTGGAGCTGCCCGAGGGGCCGGGGGCCGATCGCTCGGCTGGGGCAGGCAGGAACTCGCTCATGCCCACCAGTGTCGCAACCGCCACCGGGCCCTGACCGGCACCCCCTAGATTGCACGTCGATTCAGGGGCCGTGATGCATCTCAGTGAGCTGACGCATCCGAATCAGCTGCACGGCCTCTCCATTCAGGAGCTCGAGAGCATCGCCCGTCAGGTGCGGGAACGGCATCTGGAGGTGGTGAGCACCTCCGGCGGCCATCTCGGCCCGGGCCTCGGGGTGGTGGAGCTCACCATCGCCCTCTACCAGACCCTTGATCTCGATCACGACCGGGTCGTCTGGGATGTGGGCCACCAGGCCTATCCCCACAAGCTGATCACCAACCGCTACGCCTCCTTCCATACCCTTCGCCAGCAGGGTGGTGTGGCGGGCTACCTCAAGCGCAGTGAAAGCCGCTTCGACCACTTCGGGGCCGGTCATGCCAGCACATCGATCTCAGCGGCCCTGGGCATGGCGCTGGCCCGCGACCGGCGCGGTGAATCCTTCAAGTGCGTGGCTGTGATCGGCGATGGTGCCCTCACCGGCGGCATGGCGCTGGAGGCGATCAACCATGCCGGTCACCTGCCTCGCACCCGCCTGCTGGTGGTGCTGAATGACAACGACATGTCGATCAGTCCGCCGGTCGGCGCCCTCAGCACCCACCTCAATCGCATGCGGCTCAGCAAGCCGCTGCAGTTCCTCCAGGACAATGCCGAGGAAGCGATCAGGCACCTCCCCTTTCTGCACGGGGAGCTGCCCACTGAACTGAAGACGCTCAAGGAGAGCATGAAGCGCCTGGCGGTGCCGAAAGTAGGCGCCGTGTTCGAGGAACTGGGCTTCACGTACATGGGTCCGGTCGACGGTCACGACATCGCCGGCATGATCCGGGTGTTCGAGCAGGCCCACGATCACGAGGGGCCGGTGCTCGTGCATGTGGCCACCACCAAGGGCAAGGGTTATGCGTTCGCCGAAGCCGACCAGGTCGGCTACCACGCCCAGAGCGCCTTCGATCTGGCCACCGGCAAGGCCTATCCCTCCAGCAAGCCCAAACCACCCAGCTACAGCAAGGTCTTCGGCCAGACCCTGGTCAAACTCTGCGAGCAGGATCCGCGGGTGGTCGGCATCACGGCGGCCATGGCCACCGGCACCGGTCTGGATCTGCTCGAGAAGGCCCTGCCCGATCAGTATTTCGACGTGGGCATCGCTGAACAGCACGCGGTGACGATGGCTGCCGGCATGGCCTGTGAGGGGCTGCGGCCGGTGTGCGCGATCTACAGCACCTTTCTGCAGCGGGCCTACGACCAGCTGATCCACGATGTGGGCATTCAGAACCTGCCGGTCACCTTCGTGATGGACCGGGCCGGCATCGTCGGGGCGGACGGCCCCACCCACCAGGGCCAGTACGACATCAGCTACCTGCGATGCGTACCCAACTTCACGGTGATGGCCCCCAAGGATGAGGCCGAGCTGCAGCGCATGCTCGTCACCGCCATTCAGCATGACGGTCCCTGCGCCCTCCGCATTCCCCGCGGAGAAGGGGAGGGTGTGGCCCTGGCCGAGGAGGGTTTCGAGCCCCTGCAGATCGGTCGTGCCGAACTGCTCACCGATGGGGATGACCTGCTGATCCTGGCCTACGGCTCGATGGTCTATCCGGCCCTTGCCACCGCAGGCCTGCTGCAGGAACAGGGTGTCCGCGCCGCCGTGATCAATGCCCGCTTCCTGCGCCCTCTCGATGAGGCTCTGATCGCGCCGCTGGTGCGGCGAATCGGCCGGGTGGTGACAATGGAAGAGGGTTGCCTGGCAGGCGGTTTCGGTGCCGCCGTGGTGGAAACCCTCAGCGATCACGACCTGTGTGTGCCCGTGTTCCGGATCGGCATTCCCGATGTGCTGGTCGACCATGCCAGCCCTGATCAGAGCAAGCAGGCCCTGGGTCTGACGCCGCCCCAGATGATGAGTCGCATCCTGGAACGGTTCCCAGCCCTCAGCAGCCCGAGGCCCGCCCTCAGCCAGAGACCATCCCAGCCCATCGGCGTCTGAAGCGCCAACAGGGCCTGCGGGTAGCCCCTGCAGGGACTAAGGGCCTCCTGCAGGGGCTGACGATCACACCGCGGGGATCACACCGCGGGGATCACACCGCGATGGTCTGACCGCGACGATCTGACTGCCACGGTCACATCGCGTTCACACCACTCCGCGGGAGGCGAGACCGAGGATGGTGCCCATGCCCAGGATGTGGCCCAGGCTCAGGGTGCCGAGCATGGCGCCGTGGCTGAGACCACCGAACATGGCGGCGCTGGGCAGTTGCAGGCCGACATTCGGCTGTTTGATCGTGGCCTTACCGATGGCGATGGCGACCACGTTGCAGATGACCATCACCAGGGCCACCTTCGGGGACCAGGTGATGCTTGCAGGGGCTACGGCCAGGAGGGTGGGAAGCATGATGCACAGGGCGACGCCCCATTGTCCGTGGCAGGTCTGGCTCGGCTCAGCCGTCGTAAGGCTTGTTCACTTCGCTGGTCGATCGCTGCGCTGGCCCCGGCCCCCCTGGCGCTGACCCTGCCGCCTGGGCGAACCCCACGGCCACCAGCAGATTGGCCAGGGTGAGGAAGGCCTCGGCCCCGCCGTGCAGTCCATCCACATCGGCAAGCTGCTGGCCCGTGCTGCGCAAGGCCACGATCGAAGCTCCGATCGTCACGGCGACGAACAGGAGGGTGAGCTGAAAGCCGCGCAGGGCAAGCTTCGGGAAGCTGGGTATGCGCCCCGCCAGCCAGAGGAAGGCCAGATAGGGGAGCAGCGACAGCACGAAGAACGGGCCAGGGTCGATCTGCCCCAATCGTTCCAGCAGGGAGCCGGCTGCGGGCAGAGCAGTCATGGTTCGGCGCAGGGGGGGGCGGGATCGTGGGGTGCGCCTGCAGCCTGTCGGCGCCACAGCTGCAGGGCGGCCAGGGCGAGGGCGCCATTGCCCAGGGCGGTGAGAGCCGCCTGCAGCACCACCAGTCCCCGCAGGGCGGCGCTGTTGTCGTAGAGGTGCCAGGTGCAGGCACACATGGCGCTCACCAGGGCCGGGAGCATGGCCAGGGCCAGCCAGTGCCAGGCGGATTCACCGGAGCGTCGGGCCAGACGCTGCACCGCCAGCATCGCTGCCATCCACTCCAGCACCGAGGTGATGTGAATCCACCAGGTGGGCAGGGAAAGCGCGTGCATGGCGTCAGCGCGGGCATGGCCGCACTGTATGGACTTCCTCAGGCCGGTCGGGGCGCTGCTCTCGATAGGGTGCGGGGATGGCGATCATCACGGCCCGCGGCCTGCGCAAGAGCTTTCGGGTGGCGGCCAAGCAGCCCGGTCTGGCCGGCACGCTGCGGCATGTTGTCCGCCGCCGCTGGCAGGAACTCGACGCGGTGCGGGAGGTGAGTTTCAGCATCGAGCCCGGGGAGGTGGTGGGGTTTCTCGGTGGCAACGGGGCCGGCAAGACCACCACCCTGAAGCTGCTCAGCGGCCTGATCCATCCCAGCGGCGGCGAGCTGGAGGTGGCGGGCCATCGGCCCTGGAGGCGTGAGCGCTCCTTCCTGGAGGCCATCACCCTCGTGATGGGCCAGAAACAGCAGCTGATCTGGGATCTGCCACCGCTCGACTCCCTGCGGGTCAACGCCGCCGTGTATGGCATCGATGCGCTGGAGGCCCGCCGCCGCATCGGGGACCTGGCCGAGATGCTGGAGCTCGGCGATGCCGAGCTCACCCGGCCGGTGCGGAAGCTCTCACTCGGTCAGCGCATGAAGGCAGAGCTGCTGGCGGCCCTGCTGCACCGTCCTCGGGTGCTTTTTCTGGATGAACCCACCCTCGGCCTTGATGTCAATGCTCAGGCGCGGGTGCGCACCTTTCTGGCCGACTACAACCAGCGCACCGGCGCCACCGTGCTGCTCACCAGTCATTACATGGCTGATATCACAGCCCTCTGCCCGCGCGTTCTGCTCATCCATCGGGGACAGCTGTTCTATGACGGTGCCCTTGCCGCGCTCGGTGAACGGCTCGCCCCCTGGCGTCAGGTGCGCCTGGAGTTGGCGGCGCCAATGGCGGCTGACCACCTGGGTTCCTACGGCGAGATCGAACAGCTCGACGGGGCGGCGGTGCGGTTGCTGATCCCGAAGGAGCGGCTCACCACCACCCTCAATCGGCTGCTGGCGGAGCTGCCGGTGCTGGATCTGGAGGTGAATGATCCGCCGATCGAGGAGTTGATCGGTCGGCTGTTTGTGGAGGGGGCGGTTCCGCCTTCCTGATCGGTCCAGCGCCTGAATCAACGGCCGCGCCGACGGGCCGGCGTCATGTCGGCCTAGCCCGTTCATGGACAGACCATGCAGAGACGGTTCCTGCCCGCTTGCGTGATCTGGTCAGCTCCTCCATTGGCACCAGGTGGCGCTGTGGACGTCAGGTCTCTGGGAAGTTGGGCTTCTCTGTGGATCTTTCACACAGGATTTCGGCCCTTGGTTTGCGGGCTGATGCCCCCTGATCAGATGGGCGTGTTTGTCATGTCGGCATGGTGCCTCCGTGAACAGACGAGTTAAGATTTCTATGTGTCATTCGTAGTTATGATTCGGTTCAAGGTTGAATGGAATGACTATTTAGGGCGTGCAAATGAGTTCGACGGCAGTGGTTGAATCGTCGGGAGTCCTGTCCTTCTCTTTGGATGACATCATTAAGGCAGTGTTGAATGCTGATGGATCTGTCAGTCGCGTCTATGAATATGACGATGGTGGCTGGGAGCTTGAGGATCTCGATGATGAAAGGGTAGCTATTAGCGAGGGGGACAGTGTTCTGATCACCCGCTACGATGACGGTCAAACTGACAGGGTAGACATTTATTCTTCAGCTGATCTTTTATTTGTCGATCCGGACCCTTCTGTGCCTGGGGTGATCCTTTTCCGCTCTGCTTGCGTGCGTTTTGATGGTGATGATGATGATGAATTCGAGGGTTCAGGCGAGGATGATGACTTCGATTGTGGTGATGGTGATGATAGGTTTTTTGGGTATGATGGCGACGATGCTATTGTCGGCGGCCGAGGTCGCGATGACCTTTATGGTGACGCTGGTAACGACTCTGTGTATGGCAATTCAGGTGATGACAGCCTGTTTGGGGGGCGAATGATGACATGTTCGAAGGTGTTTTTGGTGACGATCGCTTGATTGGCGATGTTGGCAAAGACCAAATGCGTGGTGGACTTGATCGAGATCTTTTTGTATTCAATGAGTCTGCTGACTCGCTTGCTGGCAAAAGGCGTGACGTCATCATTGACTTCCACTGGCGAGAGGATCGGCTTGATCTCAAGGCAATCGATGCGATCCCCGGCGGCGGCGATTCGGCCTTTGCATTCCTGGGCTCCAACCCATTCAGCGGTGTGGCTGGAGAACTTCGCTATCAGGATGGGATTCTTTCTGCTGATCTCGATGGTGACCGACGCGCCGATCTCCAGGTGCAACTGTTGAGACAGCCTGTGCTTAAGGTTGCCAGTCTGATTCTCTGACTGCCATGCTTCTGCGCTGTTTCATTGCATGCCCTTTGCATGGCTCCGACTACAGTTTGAATGACCTATGAACTGTCTTTGGACTTGCGGGTGCTGATGGATCAATTGGCAGCAGTTCGCCGCAGTTGGCAGCGCTATCGGGTGCTCTGGAGTGTGCAACTCGCCTACATGGCGGAATACCGAGCCGAGATCGTGCTCTGGGCCCTCTCCGGTGTCTTGCCATTTGTGATGCTGGCCCTGTGGCGTCAGGCCGCAGTGCCGGCCGCGGGATTCGATGCTGCCGGTCTGGGGCGCTATTTCCTCAGCGCCTTTGTGGTTCGTCAGTTCAGTGTGGTGTGGGTGGTGTGGCAATTCGAGGAGGACGCGCTCCAGGGCCGCCTCTCGCCCTATCTGCTTCAGCCGATGCATCCGTTCTGGCGGTACGTGGCGGCCCATCAGGCGGAGCAGGCGACACGGCTCCCCTTCGTGCTGTTGATCATCACCGGCTTCTTCCTGCTCCAGCCCGCCAGCTTCGCCTGGCCCGCCCCGCCCCGGCTGGCGCTCGGGGTACTGGCGGTGGGCCTGGCCTTCACGCTCAATTTTCTGATGCAGAGTCTGATCGCCTGCCTCTGTTTCTGGAGTGAACGGGCCAGTGCCCTTGAACGGCTGCTGATGATCCCCACCCTGTTCCTTTCCGGTCTGGTGGCTCCGTTGCAGACCTTTCCCCCAGGCCTGCGACAGCTGGCTCTGGCCACCCCGTTTCCCTATCTGATCGGCTTTCCGGCCCAGCTGCTGGCCGGCGGTTCCTTCGGCCCTGAGCAGCCCTTTCAGCTGCCGCTCAGCCTGATGGTGATGGTGGGCTGGATTCTGCTGTTGCTGCCGCCATTGCGCCTGCTCTGGCGCGCCGGCGTGCGCCGCTACAGCGCCATGGGGGCCTGAGCGGTGAAGCCATGCCCTGCCCGTCTGCTTCATCTGCGCCGGCATCTGTTGACGCTGCGTCGCTTCTGGGGCACGGCCCTGGCCACCCAGCTCGAATACCAGTTGAATGCCCTTGTGGAGCTGGTGGCGATGGTCGCCAACCTGGCCGGCAGTCTGCTGGTGCTCTGGCTGTTCTACCGCCAGGGGGTGGCTTTGGGAGGGTGGAGCTGGCACGCCGCCCAGGTGGTGCTCGGTGCCTACACCGCGCTGTCGGGCTTCACAAGCACCCTGTTGCAGCCCAATCTCAGTCGGATCGTCACCCAGGTGCAGGAAGGCGGCCTGGATTTCGTGCTGCTCAAGCCGGTCGACAGTCAGTTCTGGCTGTCGCTGCGCACCTTCAGCCTCGCCGGTCTGCCGGAACTGGTGGTCGGCCTGGGGTTGATGCTGTGGGCCGCTCTGCAGGAGCGGGGGGAGCTACCCCCTCACGCCCTGTTCGCCACCGCCGTGATGCTGGGCGCGGCGGCGATGATTCTGTATACCCTCTGGTTTGCCCTGGCCACCACCACCATCTGGTTTGTGAAGACCTGGAACGCCACCGAAGTGCTGCGGGCCGCCCTCAGTGCCGGCCTTTATCCCGTCAGCGCCTACCCGCCGGCCCTGCGTCTGCTGTTCACCCTTGTGCTGCCGGTCGCCTTCCTCACCACCGTGCCAGCGCAGGTGCTGCTGGGGCGCAGCAGCGGATTCTGGATCGGGGCCAGCCTGGCGATGGCGGCCCTGGCCTTTGCACTCTGCCGGGCCTTCTGGCAGTTTGCGCTTCGCTCCTACACCTCCGCCTCCAGCTGACGCCATGGCCTGTCCCCACTGCGGCAGTTGGTCGGTGAAGGCCGATCGCTCCCTGGCTGGGCGCATGGTGTGCGGCCGCTGTGGCCGCCCCCTCGGCATCACCGCACAGGCCCGGCAGCCGCGCCGCTTCAGCATGACCCCTGCGGGGCCTCTCGTGCGCTGGCTGTCACTGCTGCTGCTCCTGTCGTCCCTGCTGGCCTGGTTGGCCCAACCGCCAGTTCGCCAGTCAGCGCCACCGCCGGGCAACGCCGGTACGGGCGGCCACACACCCCTGCGGTGGTAGCAATGGGCTCCCCCTCCATCACCTGCTTCACCGTGCCCGCTGCCGTTGCTACGTCGAGTCTCCCCTTGCTGGTGGGGTACTACGGCGAGCACAACCTGGGGGACGATGCCCTGCTTGAGGTGTTGTTGAGCCAGCTGCCTCCCGCTTGCGTTGCCACGGTCACCGCCCGGGATCAACGGCAGGTGGCTGAGCGTTTCGGCGTGGCCTGTGTTGATCGCACCAGCCTGCGGGCCGTGCTCCAGGCCCTGACTGCCGCCACGGCTCTGGTGCTCGGCGGTGGCAGCCTGCTGCAGGACAGCACCAGTTTTCGCAGCCTGCTCTATTACGCCGCGTTGATGCTGGCGGCGCGCCTCCAGGGCAAACCTGTCGTGCTCTGGGCCCAGGGGCTGGGGCCGCTGCGCCGCCGCCGCAGCCGCCTGCTGGTGCGGCTGCTGTTGGGCTGCAGCACCGCCTGCAGCTGGCGCGATCCGGGTTCCGCAGACCTGGCTCGCCGCCTCGGCTGGCGTGATCCGCAGCCCCAGTCGGGTCGGAGCTCGGTCGGCACCGACCCTGTCTGGGCCATGCCGCCGCAGCCCTGGCGGGGGCGCGGCGGGCCGATCGTGCTCTGCTTCCGCCCCACCGCCCAGTTGCAGGGCGAGGCCTGGCGCCCGTGGTTGTCAGCCCTGGAGCAGCTGGCTCCTGAACGCGAGCTGCACTGGCTGCCTCTGCATGCCGGCCAGGATCAGGGTCTGCTGGAGCGGCTCCGTCAGCAGGGTCTGCTCTCTGAGGCTCTGGCACATCGCAGTCGCGAGCTGCGACCTTCTCACCCGGCAGCACTGATGGAGGCATGCGCCAGCAGTGGGCTGGTGCTGGCCATGCGTCTGCACGGCCTGATCCTGGCGGCCCTCGCCGGTGCCCCGGTGGTGGCGCTCAGCTATGACCCGAAGGTCCGTGCCGCAGCCGATGCCCTCGGCTGCGCCGTGCATGATCTGGCCGAACCGGCCGAGCCTGCCGTGCTCCTGTCCCAGTGGCGCCAAGCTCTCGACAGCCCGGCTTCTGCCGAGCGTCTGCTGGCGCTGCGTGCAGGCACGGCTGTGCATCGCCAGCTGCTGCACTGCGCCCTTGGCAGGACGGTATCAGGGTTCAGGCGGGATCGGCCTGAAGCTGACGCAGCAGAGTGAGCACCTCCTGGCTGTGACCGGCCGGGCGCACGGCCACCCAGCGAGCCCGCACGATTCCCTGAGGGTCAATCAGAAATGTGTGGCGCTGGGAGTAGGGCGCGATCCAGGAGCCATAGCGGCTGCTCACCTCGCCGGCGGGATCGCTGAGCAGGGGGAAAGCCAGATCCTCATCGCTGCAGAAGGAAGCGTGGGAATCTGGGTCATCAGCACTGACCCCGACGACCGCAGCGCCAGCCTGGCGGAACTGGGCCAGATCGTTCTGGAAGCCGCGCGCTTCGATGGTGCAGCCCCCGGTGAAGTCTTTCGGGTAGAAGTACAGGACAAGCCAGCTGCCCTGGAAATCACGCAGGCTCAGAGTTGCTTTCTGCTTGGGAGGTACGAAGCCCTCCAGTTCAAAGTCGGGAGCTGGTTGATCCAGATCAGGCAGGACACCCCCCAGGGCTTCGGCGCGCCAAGCCCAGCCACCCAGGCCGATCAGAGCGAGCAGGGAGGCACTGATGGCCTGGCCTGAGGCGGTGATGAACGAACGACGACGCATGCCTCTACTCCGGGTGGCTCGAACGGGTGGCGATCAAGCCCAGGTCAGCCCCCCGAGGTCTGGCTGATGCTGGATCGTGAATCAGACCCGGGCGAGGTTGATGCCCAGCTCGCGGGCATACACACCCAGCCCTTTCTTCTGGATGGTCTTGAGGGCGCGGGTGGAGACCCGCAGCTTCACGAACCGGTTGCCTTCGGCCCACCAGAGACGCCGTTCCTGCAGATTCACCTGCTGCAGTTTTTTGGTGCGCACGTGAGAGTGCGACACGGCCATGCCGTTGTTGGCGCGCTTGCCGGTGAGCTGGCAGACCCGTGACATGACTCTCTACCCCTGGATGACGACTGGATGGCTGTTGAGCAAGGTGCTGCTCAAGCTGCCATGGTAACAATCGGTCAACCGAGGCTGGAGCCACGCTCAAGCAGCAGCGTGGCGATCCGGATCAGGCGTGCACCGCTGCAGCCAAGTTTGGCAACGATGTTGCGCCGATGAGACTCGACGGTGCGAACGGAGAGGCCAAGAGCGGCGGCCATTGTCTTGTTGCTGTCGCCGCGTCCAAGACATTCCAGGATCTGGTGCTCCCGCTGGGTGAGATCCGCGAGGGCCTGCAGCGGCAGTTGGTCGTCATCGGCGCCGCTGGGTTCCCATCCGCTCAGGCTGGCGATCTCCTGGAGCAGATCCTCAAAGGCACGGGCCTTGTCGATCACGGCCCGGATGGTGTTGCGCAGCTCCGGCGGTCTGAGGAAGGTGCTGGCGTGGCTTGAAAGCACAATCACCAGCGCGTCGGGATTGAGCACCTGCAGGGCCCGTGCCACGTTCAGCCCCTCCGCATCAGGCAGGGCGATGTCGAGAATCAACAGGTCGGGCCGGAACTCGGCACAGGCGGTGATGCCGGCTGCTGCCGTGCTGGCCGCCCTCACCTCCCCGAGCTGGGTCTGGGTGCGCAGCATGGTGACCAGCAGTTCCTGAAACATCAGCTGGTCTTCCACAACCAGCGTGCGCATCCCCATGCCGGTGTTGGGCGGCCTGATTTCCTCCTCCAATCCTATGGGGAGCCTGAGGCTCCCCTGCCAGGCGCATCAGAGGCCCCGTTCCATCAGCTCGCCCATCAGATCGGCACTGCGTTGCTGGAAGCCGGCCAGCTGATCCGGCGCCAGTCCCCCCACGGCCAGCCGTGCTGTTTCGTAGAGATGGCGGCTGAGCTTCTCGGCGAGCTGCTGGCTGGGGGACAGGTCTGCCGCCCCGGCAGCGCTGGTGATCACCGAGCCTGCCGCCAGGTTGAGCAGTCCGTTCACCAGCCGGTGGCGGCGGTTGACCAGCAGCACGTGGTGATCGGGCAGGCCAGGGAGGCGCTGCTCCATCAGGGCGCCCATGTCGTTGAGGCGACGCATCTGCTCCGGCAGCAGGATCAGGGCTGCCGGGGCGCCCTCCCCCTTGAGGGATTGCACCTGGATCGTCACCTTGTCGTTGGCGAGAGCGGCCTTGAACAGATCCCGCAGTTTCTCAGAGCCATCCTTGCCGTCGGCATCGGCCAGTTCGCTCTCCTGCTCCTTCAATGAATCATCCAGTTCGGCATCGACCCGCTGGAACTTCAGATCATCGTGGCGGTACTCCAGCCAGGGAATGAACTGGCTGTCGATGAACGTGTCGGCCAGCAGCACTTCGGCGCCCTGGCCCTTCCAAAGCGCCAAAGCCCCAGCCTGGCCGGCCTCATCGCTGCAGTAGAGGATTCGTTTGTCGTGTTCGGGGCTGAGGCGGCTGCGGTAGCCGCTCAGGGTGGTGAACGCCTTGCCATCCCCGGCGGGAATCGGATCGAGGGATCGGGCGTCATCGCCTTGATCGGGGCCACTGGGCTCGTCTGACGGGACGGCCCTGTGCTCCTGCCCTTGGGCCGTGGTGCTGAATAGCACCAGGTCAGCCACCTGGTCGGCGAACTTCTCATCCTCCATCGCGCCGATCTTGATGAACGGGGCCAGGGAGTCCCAGATCTCGGCGTAGCGCTTGGGTTCATCCCGGTAGAGCTGCTTGAGCCGGTCAGCCACTTTCTTGGCCACAAAGCCACCGATCGAGCGGACCCGCCGGTCCGTCTGCAGGGCCGAGCGGCTCACGTTCAGGGGGATGTCGGGCGAATCGATCACACCGCGCAGGGGCAGCAGGTAGCGGGGCACCACCTCCTTGATCGAGTCGCTCACGAACACGTTGTTGCAGTAGAGCTTGATCTCGCCTTTTTCCCAGTCGGCCCGGCCGCTGAGCTTGGGGAAGTAGAGGATGCCCTGCAGGTTGTAGGGGTAGTCGGTGTTGAGGTGCACCCACAGCAGCGGGTCGCCCTGGAAGGGGTAGAGGTAGCGGTAGAGCTCGATGTAGTCGTTGTCGCTCAGATCGCGCGGGCTTTTGCGCCAGGCCGATTCCTGCTTGTTCACCGTTTCACCCTCCAGCTGCACCGCCACGGGCAGGAAGTCGCAGTAGGTGGTGATCAGGGTGCGGATGCGGGCCGGTTCGATGTATTCGAGCTCCTCCTCCATCAGGTGCAGGATCACATCGGTGCCCGGTTCGCTGCGCTCGGCGGCCTCCAGGCTGAAGTTGGGGGAGCCGTCGCAGCTCCAGCGCACCGCTTCGCTTCCCTCGCGGGCGGAGAGGGTCACCAGCTCCACCTGCCTGGCCACCATGAAGCTGGAGTAGAAGCCCAGGCCGAAGTGACCGATGATGGCGTCGCTCTCGCTCTTGTACTTCTCCAGAAAATCCTCGGCGCTCGAGAAGGCCACCTGGTTGATGTAGCGCTTCACCTCCTCGGCGCTCATGCCGATGCCGTTATCAGAGATGGTGAGGGTGTTCCGCTCGCGGTCGATGCGGATGTTGATCAGCCCCTCGGGGCCCTCGCTGCAGTCGCCCGCCATGGCGGCCATGCGCCGCTTGCTGATGGCATCGACGCCGTTGCTCACCAGCTCTCGCAGGAACACCTCGTGGCCGCTGTAGACGGCCTTCTTGATGATCGGGAAGATGTTTTCGGTGTGAATCTGGATCTGACCCTGTTCAGCCTGCAGCGCCACCGGTTTTTGAGGATGAGGTGTGCCCAGACTCTCCTGCCTGCGGTGCGATCGCCAAGGGGGTGGGGTGGGCAGGAAACCGACCAGTGCGGCCTGCATAGGATTCGGGCTCCTCACCACCTCCCGCGATGGCAGGTCAGTGGTCGAACTTTCTGCGCAACCTGGGCGAGTGGCACGGGGTCTTCAGCGCCTTCACCCCGGCGGGGGATCATCTCAGCGACACGCCGTCGATTCTCAGCCTCGAGAGCGGAGAAGCCGACCCATCCGGCCGCATCACGATGGTGCGGTTCCGCTTGCGGCGATTTGGCAGCGCTGATCGGCAGGGTGAGCCGATCAGCGACATCAGCCAGGAGTACCGGAGCCTGGGCCGCCAGGTGGTGTTCTTCGAATCAGGCACCTTCTGCAAGGGCACGCTGCAGCTGGCGCCGGCGACGGCGAGTGGTGCCGAATTCGGGTTTGTGGCTGCTGACCGTCGCCATCGCCTGGTGATGCTCCACGATGCAGAGGGCAGGCCCGATCGGCTGGTGCTGATCCGGGAGTTCCGGGTCGGAAGCGACGCACCGGAGCGCCCGCTCCTCCACGCCGATCAGTTGATGGGCTCCTGGCATGGGCTGTCGGCAACGGTGACCGCCGACTGGGCCGAGCCCGATGGCGCTGACGCCACACTGGAGGTCACGCCTGCATGGCTGAACGAGCTGGTGCTGTTGCCCGATGGTGGCTATGCGCTGGTTCCCCAGCACGTCAGCCACCGCGAAGCCGTGGTGCTGGAAGCTGGCTGGTTGCTGGCCCCCGATCGGCTGGAGCGTCTGATCAGGCGCTACGACAGCAGTGGTGCCTGGCAGTCTTCAACCCATCAGTGCCTGGTTCGCCGTTGACGCCTGAGTCAGCCTGCAGCGACTGCATCCACCCATGAACCCATGAAAAAGCGGCCGGATGAACCGACCGCCAGACCGTTCAGATTGGAGGACCTCGAGGGCAACGATCGTCAGCGCCCGAGGTCCGAGGTGATCAAGCCCAGCCCTTGCCGGCCATTTCCTCGACGTAAGCAGCCACGTCAGCGATATCACCTTCGCTGAGCTTGCCGCCGAAGGCGGGCATGGCGTTCTTGCCGTTGGTCACCTGGTAGGCGATGGCCGCTTCATGGCCACTGCTGTAGTTGGCCAGGTATGCCTCGAGGGCATCCTGCTTGAGGGTGCGCTCGGCATTCACCACATTGCCGCCGCCCATGTGGCAGGCAGCGCAGTTGGCAGAGAAGATCTGGCCGCCGTGAGCGGCATCAGCGGCGTAGCTGGGGGCGGCGCCCAGCACCAGGGCCAGGCAGAGAGCGATCAGAGAGAAGAGTCGGCGCATGGAAGGGCGCTTCGCAGCACAAGCAACCGCGCAAAGTTAGGTCGGCAGGGGTGGCGCTGTGATCAGCGCCGCCCAGGTTTGCAACATTTGCCACACATGGCGCCAGCGCCGGCTCCTCCTCCGGTGCGGTTCAACCCCTGCGTTTCAGGCCCGCCGCAGCGAACACGGCGTCCAGCGTGGCGGCTTCGCTCACCAGGCCGAAGCGCTCCGGCGGGCTGATCGGGTCATGCACGAAGTGGCGCTGCTGGATCGAAAACCGGTCCCAGGGGGTGACCTCCAGCCGCAGCAGGCCGATCAGGGCCTCCACCAGCCAGGGGGTGATCGCCATGCCCAGGGGGGGCATCCAGCCGCCGCGCCAGCGCAGGAGCTGTCGCACTGTGTGATTCACGCTCACAACCGGCTGGCCCAGCACCAGCCGCCGCACCTTGCCCTGGTCGGCCTCGGGGTTAGGGCCCTGGGGCTGGCTGAGCAGGAGGACGCATACCCGGGCGATGTCGGCGGCATGGATGAAGTGGAAGCTGGCGTCCACCCGCAGCCACCGGGCCAGCCACAACCAGCGGCAGGCCTCCACCAGTCCGGCCGTGAGATAGCTGGTGGGGAAGGGGCCGCTCCCATCCACGCGGCCGCCGAACACGAGCGTGGGGAAGATCGCCACGATCCGTTCCGCCAGGGGGTGCTCTTCCAGCTGCTGCAGGCAGAGGGCCTTGGTCTGGATGTATTCGGTGCCCTCGCTGGCCGCCTCGGGCAGGAGCCGCAGCTGGCGGTCGAGCACCGAGGCGGTGGAGAAGTAAAGAACCTGCTCCAGCCACTCGGGGCTGGTGAACGCCAGCAGTTGCTTCACCGCCACCACGTTCACGGCCATGGCCCGCTCCGGGTCACCCCAGGCGGTGGCGGTGTGCACGACCCGGGTGGCCGTGGCGATGGTCGCGGCATGGGGATCGAGCTGGCGCAGATCACCCACCAGCAGCGTGATGCGCGGGTGATCGCTCGGCACCGCGGTGAGTCTGGCGGGATCGCGCAGCAGCAGCAGCAGTTCAGCGTCGCTGTCGCGCAGGAGCTGCTGGGCGATGTGCTGGCCGACGCAGCCGCTGGCTCCGGTGATCAGGATCCGCTGCGGCCTGGCCGTGGCTGGGTTGACAGGCCGTGGGCCTGCCTGCGGGTCGCTCACACCGCCGCTCCGAGGCGCTCCATCACGCTCTTGCCTGCCTCGAAGAAGAAGGCGCCGTTCTCCTCGGGGGTGCCAGGCAGGATGCCGTGGCCCAGGTTGAGGATGTGCTTGCGGCCGCGGGCCTTGCGCACGGTGTCGTCGATGCGGGCCCGGATCGCCTCGGGGGTGCCGAACAGCAGGCCGGGGTCCACGTTGCCCTGCACGCCCACATGCTCCGGCAGGCGCGCCAGCCCCTCGGCCATGTCCACGGTCCAGTCGAGCGAGACGATGTCGACGCCGGTGGCCGCCATT
>Ga0208009_1000067_pt1 | contig 27331 bp, 21 predicted proteins | sample Wag4_2014_7_16_FD_187364 | JGI IMG/M metagenome (GOLD analysis project Ga0208009, IMG submission 187364) | Fresh water mixed with fracking chemicals microbial communities from Ohio, USA - Utica-2 Time Series FC 2014_7_16 (SPAdes) (version 2) ...
ATGTATGACTTTCCTGAAGTTCAATCTTCAACAAAGGCGATACTTGACGCACTCAGCGAAGCATTCACCAAACTTGGCGATGCGTCTCAACCAGCGTTTCCCGAAAGTTCAATACATGCGCACTTGATGCAGATGTGGAAAGACGACGCAACGTTGTTTAGTCAGTCATGCGGTCTGCCATATGTGGAAGACCTGCACGATTACGTAGACATTGTGGCCACGTTGAATTGGACGGGCATCAGCGATGAGCGTGGTTGGTATCAAACGGTGATTGTTGCTCGTGATGAACTCGGCGTTGCATCACTGAGTGAAGTTGGTGGATTGCAACCTGTCATTACCAACACGCAAAGTTTGAGTGGTTGGTGCAGCCTAGGTGTTGCACTCAGCGACGTTGGCGCGGATGCCTCATCTGTATTGCCATACGTTGAGAGCGAAGGCCACGCTAAGAGCCTGCAGTTTTTGCAAGACAAGCGCGCAGACTTTGCATCTATCGACCCAGGCACCTTTCAGTTGCTGCAGCGACATCGTCCATCGCTTACACGTGGTCTGCGCATCATTGCTCACGGGCCACATGTTCCCGCCACGCCAATGCATGTGTCCAAAGTGCGCATGGCAGATTTTGAGGCGCTACAGGCTGCGGTACTTGAAGTATTTTCACATGCCGAATTGGCTGGTGCGCGAGCAGAAATTGGCATCGATGGTGCGGTAGCAATAAGCGCAAGCGAATATTCGCTCATTCCTGGACTGGTTGCACAGGCCAATGCCGTATTGCCTCGACGCTAGGCAATAGGCGAGACTAGAGGCCTTATGTCCGGACCACGCCCAGTAATTGCCCCTCGCGGAACCGAATTGTCTTGTGCCAACTGGCAGATCGAAGCTCCGTATCGAATGTTGCAAAACAACCTTGACCCAGAAGTCGCCGAACGACCAGACGACCTCGTGGTGTACGGCGGAACGGGGCGCGCTGCGCGCAGTTGGGATGCATACGACGCAATGCTGCGCACCATGCAAACCATGAAGCCAGACGAGACCATGTTGGTGCAGTCGGGCAAACCAGTTGGTGTGTTCCGCACGCACGAATGGGCGCCGCGTGTGTTGTTGGCAAACTCCAACTTGGTGGGCGACTGGGCAACGTGGGACGAGTTCCGACGCTTAGAGCAAATTGGTCTCACCATGTATGGCCAGATGACCGCAGGCTCATGGATTTACATCGGCACGCAAGGAATTTTGCAAGGCACATATGAGTGCTTCGCGGAAATTGCGCGTCGCAAGTTCAATGGCACACTCGCGGGCACCATCACGTTGACTGCAGGTCTTGGCGGGATGGGCGGAGCGCAGCCACTTGCCGTCACGATGAACGACGGTGTTGCGTTGTGTATCGACGTTGACGCATGGCGTGTAAATCGTCGCGTTGAAACTCGTTACCTCGATGAAGTTGCCGATTCACTAGAAGATGCAGTTGCGCGATGTGAAAAAGCAAAAGCAGAAAAGCGCAGGCTTTCAGTTGGTGTTGTTGGCAATGCCGCCGACATGTTTCCGAAGTTGCTGCAAATGGGTTTCCCTGCCGACATCGTGACCGACCAAACCAGCGCGCACGACCCGCTGTCATATTTGCCAAACGACATCAGTGAAGATGCCGCAAAAGAAATGTTGAAGAAGAACCCTGAAGAGTTCATTCGTCGTTCACGCGCAGCAATGGCTGCACACTGTCAGGCGATGGTGGGTTTCATGGATGCTGGTGCCGAAGTGTTTGACTATGGCAACTCGTTGCGTCGCGAAGCACAACTTGGCGGGTACGACCGTGCGTTCGATTATCCGGGTTTCTTGCCTGCATACATTCGTCCGTTGTTCTGCGAAGGTCGCGGGCCGTTCCGTTGGGTTGCGCTTTCAGGAGACCCTGAAGACATTGCAGCAACTGACAAAGCCGTACTTGAAGAATTTCCAGACGACGACGGCTTGCATAAGTGGATGCGCTTGGCCAAAGAGCGCGTCGCTTTCCAAGGACTACCTGCGCGAATTTGTTGGTTGGGTTATGGCGAGCGTCATCGCCTTGGACTTCGCTTCAACGAAATGGTGCGCAAGGGTCAATTGAAGGCACCAATCGTGATTGGTCGCGACCACCTGGACTCTGGATCTGTTGCTTCGCCATACCGTGAGACCGAAGCCATGATCGACGGCTCAGACGCCATTGCCGACTGGCCATTGTTGAACGCATTGGTAAATACCGCTGCTGGAGCAACGTGGGTGAGCATTCACCACGGTGGCGGTGTTGGTATTGGCCGCAGCATTCACGCCGGCATGGTGGCCGTTGCCGATGGCACCGACTTGGCTGCCGAGAAACTGTCGCGCGTGTTGTTGTCAGACCCAGGCATGGGTGTCATTCGCCACGCCGATGCTGGCTATCAGCGCGCAATCGATGTTGCCGATGAGCGCGGTGTGCGCTTGCCAATGCGAGAGAGCTAAACCAAACTGATGACCACCTATTTTGCACAGTGGGCTTGGCGTGGAGCCGAGCATACGGTTGCCAATGTGCGCATCACGGTGTCAAATGGCGTAATTAATGCGGTTGAAGACAATGCCACCAAGCAAGACGGCGATGTTGAGGTGCAAGGCGTGGTGATGCCTGGATTAGTAAATGCACACAGTCATGCATTCCATCGAGCGTTGCGTGGCCGAACACATGGTGGCACTGGTGACTTTTGGTCGTGGCGTACGCCGATGTATGAAATTGCGAATCGATTAACACCAGATTCGTATCGCGAACTTGCCACCATGACGTTTGCCGAAATGGCTCTGTCGGGAATAACCGGAGTAGGCGAGTTTCATTACATTCACCACAACACAGACGGAACGAAATACAAGAACCCAAACGAAATGGGACTTGCGATGGTGCAAGCAGCACAGCGTGCAGGAATTCGCATCGCGTTGCTAGATGTTGCTTACTTGCACGCCGCACTCGACAAACCAGAACCACTTGCAGAGCAGAAGCGATTCTCGGACGGCAATATTGACGCATGGCTTGACCGTGTAGATGCGCTAGGCGAAGGCGGAGACGGTTGGACAGTGGGCATGGCGCCGCACAGTGTGCGTGCGGTACACCCACGAGAGCTTGAAGAAGTGGTTGCTAACCGTCACGGCAAAGTTGTGCATCTTCATGTTTCAGAACAGCCTGCAGAAAATGCTGCGTGTGTTGCGGCAACTGGCATGACACCGACGCAAGTGCTCGACAACGTAGGTCTGCTTGGCCCGCATATGACTGCGGTGCACGCAACGCATCTCACCGACACCGACATTGCATTGCTCGGAAAGTCGCATACATGCGTGTGTTTGTGCCCAACCACCGAACGCGACCTTGCCGACGGCGTTGGCCCTGCTGCAGCGCTCCGTGACGCGGGAGCCACGTTGTCACTTGGCACCGACTCGAACGCATTCATTGACATGTTTGAAGAAACGCGCGCAATTGAAACTGACGAACGCCTGGTGACGGGTAAGCGTGGATTGCACACGCCAAGTTCGTTGCTGGCAGCCGCTACTTCAGTTGGTGCGACATCACTTGGCTGGGGTGTTCATGGAATTCAAGTTGGTGCACCGGCAGACTTTATTGCGCTGTCGCTCGACTCGGTTCGCCTTGCCTCGTTCGATGGTGCAAACGGGGCAGCGCACATTGTGCATTCGGCTGCGCCAAGTGATGTGCGCGACGTGTGGGTGGGCGGAAAGCAAGTGGTGGCCAATTTCCAGCACTCCGAAATTGGTGACGTGGTGACAGGGCTTCGCAACGCAATTGCTGCTGTCGTTACACTGTAAGCACTATGGCTATTCTCCCAATTGCAACTGTTGGTCACCCAGAACTCAAAATTGTCGCGAAGAAAGTCACTCGCGAAGAGCTTGCATCGGCTGAGGTGCAGCAGTTCATTGATGACTTGATTGAAACCATGCGTCATGCCAATGGTGCTGGTCTTGCAGCAACGCAAGTGCTTCGCCATCAGCGCATTTGCGCCGTTGAAGTAGAGAACAACCCGCGCTACCCATACAAGCCGCGCGTTCCACTTACCGTGTTGGTTAACCCGGTAATCACATTCCTCGATGACGACAAGTTCGACAACATGGAAGGCTGCTTGTCGGTGCCCGGCATTCGTGGCCAGGTTGCGCGCAACACGCGTATTCATGTGAAGGCATGGGATCGCTTTGGCAACGACATTGATACAGAAATTCGCGGCCTTACTGCGTGCACATACCAGCATGAGGTGGACCACCTAGATGGATTGTTGTTCCTCGACAAAGTGACCGATCCAGGCACGCTCACTACATGGGATTCGTTTAATCAGTTCCATCATGATGCTTTCGTGGACCGCGCTAAAGCGCTGGTTGCTAAACACGGCTCGTAATGTTTGCACTGACCGGTATCGGTCATTTAGTTACGAATGACGAAACGGTTGGCCAAGGAAAACTTGGCGTGCTGCACGATGCGGCATTGGTTGCTGATAACGCAGGAAATGTTTCGTGGGTCGGCAAACAATCGGAATTAGCAAGCCACTTTGATGGCAAGCCAACTGACATTGGCGGCCGAGCTCTCATTCCAGGTTTTGTTGATAGCCACACGCACTTGGTATTTGCTGGTGACCGTGCACTTGAGTTTGAATCGCGTATGCAGGGCAAGCCATATGCGGCGGGCGGCATTAAGACCACCATGGCGGCAACGCGTGCAGCGACAGACGAAGTGCTTGCTGCAAACGTGGCACGGCTTGCAGGAGAAGCACTTGCATCTGGAACCACCACGCTGGAAGTGAAATCTGGCTACGGGTTGTCGGTGCGCGACGAGGCACGTTCACTGGTTGCGGCTAAAACTGCCACAACGGAAACCACCTTCCTTGGTGCACACGTTGTTCCTCCCGATACCAACGCAGACGACTATGTGGCATTGGTGCAAGGCGAAATGCTGGATGCATGCAAGGGCAACGCGAAATGGATCGACGTGTTTTGTGATCGTGGTGCGTTTGATGTTGACCAGGCACGAGCAATTCTGCAAGCCGGTGCAACAGTCGGTTTGGGCACGCGAATTCACGCCAATCAGTTACAGCAGGGTGGTGGGGTGCAGCTTGGCGTTGAACTTGGTGTCGCTTCATGCGATCACTGCACACATCTTTCTCAGCAAGACATTGATGCGCTATCTGGCGCAAGCGCAACCACAGTGGCAACACTGCTTCCTACTGCAGAACTGTGCACACGTTCGCCGTTTCCGAACGCACGCAAACTGATTGACGCCGGTGTAACTGTTGCGCTCGCTTCCGATTGCAACCCCGGTTCGTCCTACACGTCATCGATGCCGCTTGTTGTTTCGCTAGCCGTCATCAATATGGGAATGACCTGCGACGAAGCATTGTGGTCGGCAACTGCGGGTGGTGCGCAAGCCTTGCGCCGAAGCGATGTAGGAAACCTACGCGTTGGCTCGCGAGCCGACATGGTGGTGTTAGATGCGCAAAGCCACATTCACTTGGCCTATAGGCCAGGTGTGCAACAAGTGCGTGCAGTTATCCGCGGCGGGAAAACCGTCGTCGGAAACCTCTAGGCAACGAAGTGCACACCAAGCAGGGAAACAACGGCGATTGCGCCCCAGCTGATTGCAGCTAGTAGCAAAGGTCTTCCGCCGACTTTAAAGAGTTTAGAAATCTTCACGTCGGAACCAAGCCCAACTAAAGCAACTGCCAAGCACCACTGTTCTATCTGCTTCAATGGTGAAAGCCAATCGGTGGGAATTACTCCACTCGTGCGAATAGCGATCATTACGAGAAATCCAAAAATAAACAGCGGCATGATGTTGACTCTGCCTTGGGATGCCTTTGCGGTAAAATCACTTTTACCGCGTTTAACCCACAAGGCCATAATCGTTACAAGCGGTGCAAGCAAGACAACCCGCGAAAGCTTCACCACGATTGCTGCATCCGCCGCATCCTTTCCACCAGTTGAAGCTGTGGCAACTACTTGAGCGACATCATGCACGCTCGCACCGACCCATGCGCCAAACATGTGAGCATCTTGCAAGCCAACCAAATTACGGAGCAACGGCAAAAGCACGATTGCCAAACTTCCGCACAGGGTGACCAGCGCGATTGAGTAGGTGACTTCCTCCTCCTCAGCCTCAACAACGCCTTCCATGGCAGCAACAGCAGAAGCTCCGCAAATGGAAAACCCTGTGGCTATTAGGAGTGAAAGGGTTTTGGAAACACCAATCTTCGGACCAAGCCAAGTTGTACCAAGAAATGTAATTACCACGACGCCCAGCACCACGATGAGCTCGCGACCACCCAAATCAATTACTTGAGACGCTGCCAGTTGGGTTCCAAGTAGCACGATGCCAAAGCGCAGCACCTTCTTTGACGCAAATTTCTGCCCAGGCGCAAGAGACTTCGGAATGACTCCCACGTTTCCAAGGAGCACACCAATTGCAAGCGATGCCACTAGGGGAGAAACCGTGTCGAATCGCCAATGGATATTGAATCCAATAAAGGTCACACCGAACGCAAAAATCAAGCCCGGTAGGTACCTGCGCACAGCAACTATCACTATTGAATTGTAGAATTTGCGCGTGGCTTGGGACAATTCATCACCTTCACGAGTATGGAGCGAACGCGGCGAATGGCGCACGCTGTTGGTGGTGGTATCGGTGTACGGGCTTACGGCGCTTACTGTGGCGCGTTACGAATTGCTCACGCCGTGGCTTGCTGTGCCATTCCTGGCTGTTCTTGGAGCATGGCACTTGAGCATGCAGCACGAGGTCTTGCACGGCCACCCATTCAAAAACCAGTTCATCAATGATGCAATTGGTGGAATACCAGTCACGTTGTGGATTCCATATTTGGCGTTTAAAAAAGATCACCACGAGCATCACCTTTCCGACTTAACGAACCCGGCGCTCGATAACGAGAGTTATTACGTAACGCAAGCGCAGTGGGACAAAGCAGGAAGAATTCGTCGTGCAGCGTGGACTGCAAACCGCACCATTTTGTTCCGCATGTTTGTGTGGACAATTGTCAGCACTATCACGTATGTGCTGTCGGTACTAAAGCGCGCGGTGCGAAATGAAAAGAGTGACCGTCTTGCGGTTGCATTGCACATCATTGGTGTCGCGTTTGTGGTGTACCTCGTGTCGCTTTCCAGCATGCCGTTGTGGCAGTTTGCATTAGGCACGGTGTACGGCGGTCGCATTCTGAATGCCATACGTCCGTTCCCTGAACACAAATATCAGAGTGGTGTAGAAAACAAAACCGCAATGATTATGGCCGGACCATTTTTTAGTTTGCTCATGTTGAATAACAATCTGCACGTTGCGCACCACGACGAACCGTGGGTGCCGTGGTATCGCGTGAATGCTTTGGCGCACAGGGTGAATGCTGTGGAGCGCGCGCGTGAAGCGGGCTTGCTCTACGAAGGTGGTTATGCGGAAGTGTTCCGTAAGTTTTCGTTTAAGCCTGTCGATTCGCCCGTTCGCGAACGAAACTAGTTAACGCGTTGCCACAACAGGGAAGCGCGGATCATTTAACGCATCACCAAATTGCAGGCCGTTGCCTTCAAGCGGCGGTGAGGTTTTCCAAGGACGCATTGCGAATACTGCGTCGTCGCCGACGTAGCGGAAGCTAACTGCGCGGCGCAGTTGCACTCCAGTTCCGGCAGTTCCTGGCGCAGAGTGCAGCGTGCGGTAGTGGAATGCAACAGCATCACCGAGTTGTACTGGGGTGGAAATCACTTCCTGAGCATTGAGTTCTTCAATTGAAGGCAAGTGCACGAAGTCGTGTGCCGAATCGACGTATGCCGTTTGATCTTTGAAACGCTTCGGAATGAAGCGCTTATTCCACTTGTGGCTACCAGCAATGAATCGCAGCGCAACTGAATCGGGAATTGGGTCGAGTGGAATCCAAATGCTCACGTTGTCCATTCCATCGATTCCGTAATACGGATCGTCATGGTGCCACGGCGTGACTTCTTTGGTTTCTGCCTCTTTCACCAGCACGTGTTCGTGGAAGAGGCGACAGGTCAACGTGCCCATCAAATTGAGTGCTACCGCAGGGACTGAACCGTGCATGGCAACTTCGGCAAATTCTGGAAAGCGGTTCCAGTTCACGTAGTCATCAAAGAAGCGGCCTGTGGCACCTGCAGGCGTGTATTCGTTTGCCCAAGGGCCAGGACTTGCCATGTTGTCTGCAACGCCTTTGCGCAGCGACTCCAGCGCTTCTGGCGTAACCAGATTGCGCAACACCACGACGCCATCGCGTTGATAGGCGCCACTGAGCTGAGGGTCGATCGACATAACTTCACCCTAATTGGGAGCGAATTGAGTTGGATATATGAAGAACCCGCCGGCTTAAGCCGACGGGTTCCAGAGTTCCTTGAAGCGGTGACCGCTCGTTACATTCGGAAGCCCTTGTTCACCATGGAGATGACAGCATCCTTGACAGGAATCATTCCTGCAATGATTGCGCCGTTAGCGCAATAGGTCTGCCAATCCTGGTCGAACGTCATGCCCCAACCGGTAGCTGGTGTCATCTTGAGTAGCCAGCACATTGCAATTGCAACGATGAGGCCCCAGTTTGAACCAATGATTGGAATTTTCTTGATAATGCCTGACAGCTGAACAGTGCCAAGTACCGAATCGACAACGGTCGTTACGGCACCGAGCAGGAGGGCTGCTAGGAGTAGGTATCCAAGTGTGTACATGATGTATTCCTCAGTTCTGTGGGCGTCGTTGCCCACAAATTCGACCGTAAGTGAACTTGTGCGCAAAGTGGGGGATTACACGAGATTGCAACAATTTCTCCCATGTACCAGGGAAAATATCGATTCTGTAACATTTGCAAAGTCGTAAGGTGGGCGCGATGAACGGGGAAGTTTCGGCACATGTAGCGGGCGGTCCGTGGTCGCCGTTGCGCATTGCGATGTATCGATCGCTGTGGATTGCTGCCCTGGTGTCAAACATAGGCACCTTTATGCACATTGTTGCTGCAGGCTGGGCAATGACGTCGCTAACCGATTCGCCAACGTTGGTTGGATTGGTGCAAACCAGTTGGGCAGTGCCGGGTTTTGTGTTGGCCTTGCACGCTGGTGCATTTGCCGACATGGTGGAACGACGAAGGTTGATTGCAGCTACTCAAGTGCTGGCTCTTGGAATTGCGGCCGTATTAGGCGTGCTTGAAATGACGGGCAATCTTGGAGTGACAACGCTGTTGGTGGGAACATTCCTTGAATCCGTCGCACTCACTGTTGCGGCTCCTGCATTTATGGCACTCACGCCACAACTTGTTGGTACTCAGTATTTGTCACAAGCATTCGGTCTCGACTCGGTGTCGCGCAACATTGCGCAATCAGTTGGTCCCGCATTGGCAGGTGCCGTAATTGCATTCACGAGCCCCGGTGCAGTGTTTGTGTTGAACGCAGTCTCATTCGTAGGAATATTGATTGTGGTTCGCAAATTTCCAAAGTTCACCGTGCAAGTTGAAAGCGCATCAAAGATCAATCACGTCATTAAAGATGGTATTAAGCACGTAGTGCGCACCGCGCAATTACGAAACATTGCATTGCGCTTGGCGTTGGTTCTTTGTGCGACTGCTTCTTTGAATTCCGTACTACCCGTGGTGGCTAAGGAATCGTTGAATGTGGGCTCTGGTGGGTTTGGAATTTTGGCTGGCGCGCTTGGTGTTGGCTCAGTGCTGGCGGTGTGGTTATTGCCGATTTTGCGTAAGAAGTTGAATGCCGAATTACTTGCCGTGGCTACAACTTTCGTCTGGGCTGGAGCAGCCGTTGGCTTTGCTCAATCATCATCGTTGCTCACCGCGGTTCCTGCATTGTTGTTATGTGGGGCAACGCTCATGGTGCTCATGAATGTGTTGTTCTCAACATTTATTGCACAACTACCAGACCATTTGCGTGGCCGTGGATCGTCCATTGGCATGCTGATGGCGTGGTTGGGAACATCGGTCGGTGCATTCGCGTGGGGATTCACCGCATCGTCAACTTCGGTTCGGGTTGCCTTAATTGCTTCTGCTGCGGTTACCGCAGGCATAGGCGTATTGAATCGTGTGGCTTTGCCGTTAGGTGCTGAAACGAATTAAGCGTGAACGGTGAGGCGGCGAACTGCTTCCACCACCACATCGTCAACCGTGATGCTGCCGGCATCAACTGCCTGAGCAAGGTCGACACGCATTTCATGTTCCCAGAATCGTTCTAGGTGAGCAACGGTTGCCTTCACTGCATCCAGGCTGCTATCTGCAGCAAACTGACGTGCAATTTGGTTGGCCATGCGGACAAGAGCGCTTAAGCGATGTGCTGGGTGATCAAGTTCGGCTGTTGCTGCACTACGACCTGGTGACACCTGAACTGCTGTCACTTTGTATTCAGGACAGTTGGTGGCCCAGTCGGAGTTGTCGGTTGTAATCACGTTGGCACCACTAATTGGGTAGTGGAAGGTGGTGTACACCACGCCAGGAGCCACACGCTCGGTGATCTGTGCGCGAAGCACGGTGTTGCCCACGCGGCTAGAAATCGTTACTTCTTCTCCGTCTCGTACGCCACGCTCGAGTGCATCGCTTGGGTGAATTTCCAGGACGTCTTCTGCGTGCCAAGCAACGTTCTTCGTGCGGCGGGTTTGTGCGCCCACGTTGTACTGGCTGAGAATGCGTCCCGTGGTGAGGAGGAGTGGGAACTTGCGAGTCGACTTCTCTTCAGTTGGAACGTATGGAGTTGGTGTGAACTTGCCAAGACCGCGCACGAACTTTTCCTTGTGCATGATTGGCGTGCCGTTCGGGTTGGCGTCGTTGCATGGCCACTGGACGCTGCCTTCTTCATCGAGGCGAGCAAATGACACGCCTTTAAACGTTGGGGTGAGCGCGGCAATTTCGTCCATAATTTCGCTGGACTCGTTGTAAGCCATTGGGTGGCCAAGAGCATTTGCCAATTCGCACACAATCTGCCACTCGTGCTTGCCGGTTTGTGGGCGCATTGCAGGACGAACGCGGTTAATGCGGCGCTCTGCGTTGGTGAACGTTCCGTCTTTTTCGAGGAACGATGTGCCAGGGAAGAACACGTGTGCAAAGCGAGCAGTTTCATTCAAGAAGAGGTCTTGAACAATGACGCACTCCATTGCGGAAAGCGCAGACTCGACGTGTGCGGTGTTTGGGTCGGATTGTGCGATGTCTTCGCCGTGTACGAACAGGCCCTTGAAGTTGCCATCAATTGCGGTGTCGAACATGTTTGGAATACGCAGACCTGGCTCGGACTGAATGACCGTGCCCCAGAGTTGCTCAAACATGGTGCGCGTTGCGTCATCGCTGACGTGGCGGTAGCCAGGAAGCTCGTGTGGGAAAGAACCCATGTCACATGAACCCTGCACGTTGTTTTGTCCACGAAGTGGGTTCACACCAACACCATCGCGACCAAGGTTGCCGGTTGCCATGGCCAAGTTGGCCATACCCATCACCATGGTGCTGCCTTGACTGTGCTCGGTAACGCCCAATCCGTAATAAATTGCGCCGTTGCCACCCGTTGCGAACAATCGGGCTGCTTCGCGAACCTGTGCGGCTGGAACACCTGTGTGTGCTTCCATTGCCTCTGGGCTGTTCTCTTCGCGTGAAACGAACTCGCTCCAAACTGCGTATTCAGATGGTTCGCAACGCTCAGCAATGAACGTAGTGTCGGCAAGACCTTCGGTCACAATGACGTGGGCGAGTGAGTTGATGATTGCCACGTTGGTGCCTGGCTTCAACTGCAGGAATCCTGAGGCCTCGATATGTGCGGTCTTGACCAAGTCAATCTTGCGCGGGTCAACAACGATGAGTTTTGCGCCTTCACGCAAGCGCTTCTTCATGCGTGAAGCAAACACTGGGTGAGCATCGGTTGGGTTTGCACCAATCAGCAAAATGACATCGGCATATTCAACCGATTTAAAGTCTTGTGTTCCTGCTGAAGTACCGAATGCATTGCTCAGTCCGAAGCCAGTAGGTGAGTGGCATACGCGTGCGCAGGTATCAACGTTGTTGTTACCAAATGCTGCACGCACCATCTTTTGCACAACGAATACTTCTTCATTGGTGCAACGCGATGACGTTATTGCACCAATTGAGTACTTGCCATGGCGTGACTGAATGCTTTGCAGTTTTCCTGCAGCAAATGCAATTGCTTCTTCAAACGAAACTTTCTTCCATTCGTCAGTAATTGATTCGCGAATCATTGGCTCAAGCTGACGATCTTGGTGGTTTGCATAACCCCAAGCGAACCGTCCCTTTACACATGAGTGACCTTCGTTTGCTCCACCATTTTTGTATGGCGTCATGCGCACAACGATTTCACCTTGCATCTCTGCTTTGAACGAGCAACCAACTCCGCAATATGCACACGTGGTGAGTACGGTGCGGCGAGGCTGTCCAAGTTCAATGACAGTGTTTTCGGTAAGCGTTGCCGTTGGGCAGGCTTGCACGCATGCACCGCACGATACGCAAGGTGAGTCAAAGAAGTTGCCGTTGAAACCGGCGGCTACGCGTGAACCGAAACCGCGGCCCTCAATGGTGAGAGCAAACGTTCCCTGAATTTCTTCACATGCACGAACGCAACGGTTGCACACGATGCACTTGGATGAATCAAAAGTGAAGTACGGGTTCGAGGTGTCTTTGCCCAGGCTGAGGTGGTTGTCACCGTCGTAGCCGTAACGAACATCACGAAGGCCAACAGCACCAGACATGTCTTGCAATTCGCAGTCGCCGTTTGCGGCACATGTGAGGCAATCCAATGGGTGGTCGCTGATGTACAGCTCCATCACGCCGCGGCGCAAGCGCTCAAGTTTTGGAGTCTGTGTGCTTACGGTCATGCCAGGTGAGCATGGGGTAGTGCACGAAGCAGGTGTGCCCTTGCGTCCGTCAATTTCCACCAAGCACAAGCGGCAAGAACCAAATGGATCAAGCGAATCGGTTGCGCACAACTTTGGAACATCTACGCCTGCAAGTGCTGCTGCGCGCATGACTGAGGTTCCTTCGGCGACAGAGATCTTTACACCGTCGATTGTTACCTCGACTGCGGTTTGTTCTCCGTTTCGGCTACTTGGCTTTGGTGCCGGTGTACCGAGGTCGTGACTAATGAGTGTCATGTTGATGTTCCCTTGTTAGTCCTGAAAGTCTTCGGTGAAATTTTTAAGTGCACTGCGCACAGGAAGTGGCGTGAGTCCACCCATTGCGCACAGTGAGCCGTCGGCCATTACTTCGCAGAGGTCGACGAGTACTTCTATGTTGGCATCGCGATTAATGCCTGCAGTGATTTTGTCAATAAGTTCAACGCCGCGGGTGGATCCAATGCGGCACGGTGTGCACTTTCCGCAGCTTTCGGCCACGCAGAATTCCATGGCGAAACGGGCTTGTGCAGCCATGTTTACGGTGTCATCAAACACCACGATTCCGCCGTGGCCCACCATTGCTTCGGCGGCCGCAAACGATTCGTAGTCCATTGGCAAATCGAACTTGTCGGTAGGCAGGTAGGCACCAAGTGGTCCACCAACTTGTACTGCGCGAATTGGGCGACCACTTTCGGTTGCTCCGCCCAAGTCGTTCACTAATTCGCCAAGCGTGATGCCGAATGCGGTTTCCATAATTCCACCGCGAGCGATGTTGCCAGCAAGTTGGAACACTTGCGTGCCTCGACTGCGTCCCATCCCTAGCGCTGCATATGCAGCTGCGCCATCGGCGAGAATCGCCGGAATGGTTCCCAGTGATAACACATTGTTCACCACTGTTGGTTTTCCAAACAAACCCTCAAGCGCAGGAAGTGGTGGCTTTGCACGAACAACTCCACGCTTGCCTTCGAGGCTTTCAAGCAATGCGGTTTCTTCGCCGCAAATGTATGCACCTGCACCAACACGTACCTGAATGGTGAAGTTGAAGCCCGATCCCAAAATGTTGCTGCCGAGCCAACCTTGCTCGGTGGCAGCGTCAACTGCTTTGTTCAACGCTTCAATTGCTTCTGGGTATTCGCTGCGAACATAGATGTAACCGGTGTTTGCACCAACAGCCCAACCTGCAATGGTCATGCCTTCAAGAAGCATGAATGGATCGCCTTCCATAAGCATGCGGTCTGCAAATGTTCCGCTGTCACCTTCGTCGGCATTGCACACGATGTACTTGGTGGTGCTTGGCGCTTCAAGAACTGTGCGCCATTTAATTCCGGTTGGGAATGCTGCGCCACCGCGACCACGAAGGCCACTGTCGGTAACTTCGGTAACAACATCACTTGGTGTCATTGCAAGTGCGCGCTTCAAACCCTTGATTCCGCCGTTGGCTTCATAGTCCTGCGCAGAGCGGGGGTCAACAACACCAACACGCTGGTAGGTAACACGTTGCTGGCGCTTGATCCATGGAAGCTCAGAGGTCAGACCAAGTCGCAGCGGGTGAGCGCCACCGTTGAGAACATCAGCGCTCAGCAAACTTGGAACGTCGTCAACAAGTACTGGCCCGTAGGCAATGCGGCCTTCCTTGGTTGCAACTTCAATCATTGGCTCGAGCCACATCATGCCCCATGAGCCGTTGCGCACAACGCGCACACCTTGTTGTTTTGCAAAGGCGGCAGCAACGTCGTCTGAACCTGCAGCACGTGATGCTGCGTCGCGTGGCACGTAAACAGTGATGCCTTCGCCGGTGGTATCGATAGATGGTTCAGGAATTCGCTTGGCAATTGCGTCACCAATGATGGTTTCAATCGAAGTTTCGTTTACGCCACCGATGAGACGGCCATCAACTGAAACTGAAGGTCCGAGCGCACAGTGACCCAAACAGAACACTTCTTCAACAACAACTTTTTTGCCATCTCCTGCAAGAAGCGCACGGTCCCATACATCGCGGCCGCCGCGCGACTGACATGCTTCTGCACGACACACCTGCACGATTGGCCCCGCAGGCTCTTCGGTGCGGAAGTCTTTGTAAAACGTGATGACGCCGTGCACTTCGGAAACCGTGACATTAAAGACGTCGGCAAAAACTGGGATCAGTTCTTTGCTGATATATCTGGCGTGGTGCTGCACTGCGTGAAGTGCTGGCAACATGCCACCTTCAACGCCGGCAAATTGGCGGACAATGGCTTCAAGTTCGGGGAGAGATGCGTTGGTGCTCAAGGCTCATAATCGTAGGCGAAATAAGGGCTAGAGCGACAGTGGGCCCCCAATAATGAGCAACTCTCGAACTAGTTCACAAAGAGTGAGCGGATTTCACCTTCGGGGTCTGTGAGGACGTTCATTTCGGCGTTGATCTCAAGGGTTTGGCGGGTGACGAGGTTGAAGGCTGGCCAGGTCGGCATAGATGCTTTTGCGAACTGCACAATTTCATCGGCGAAGCGCTTGGCAATGCCCGCACGTTCCCCGCCATCACCAGTCAACATGTCGGTGCCGGGTGCGCTCAGGTTGTCGAATGCAAACGGAACATCGAGCGCATGGCAACTGCCAAGGATACCTCCGAACGCAGGTGTAGCCCAAGTGAACCAATACATCCATGTGGGGTTGCTGTGGTTCGCATGTTGCTCGGCAAGTCGTTGTGCACGTTGACGGAAAGCGGTATCGGTGCGTACCGAAGAAATGAGCTGCTTCGGTGTTTCGGTTGGGCGAAGTTTTTCGTACACCGCGCGAGCATCAGATGCGCGATCGCCGAATACTTCGCCACTTACGCGTTCCCAATCGCTTTGACCAAATTCGGCTTGCGCTGGGTCCATTGCCGACCACAAGCGATCTTCGTCATGGTTCGATCCAAGAACAAGTGGGAGTGCGGACTGCGCTGCTGCGCTCAAGATGTCAAGCGGTAATGCTTCGCCACCAGCAGTTGGTGTGAAGAAATCAAAGTTTGCAGCGGGGAGCGCCATGTGTTTTGCTTGCACAGCCAGCATGTCGTCTAGTGGCATTGCGCGCACTTCGTCGAGCGAAGAGACTTCTGCAAGTTCAAGAAATTGAGTTTGTAGAACTTGCGCTCGGGGGAGTGTTCTGAGCTGACCGATACTTGGGCTCATTGCCCACACTTTGTGAAACAATCCTGCAGCAGCTGGGCTGCTCATCAGTGACACCACTGCCGAACCGCCAGCCGATTCGCCAAAGATTGTTACGTTGTTCGCGTCGCCATCAAATGCAGCAATATTTCGTTGCACCCAGCGAAGCGCCGAAATCATGTCAAGAGTTCCGTAGTTTCCTGCGCCAAGGAATCCAAATGCGCCGAGTCGGTAATTGATAGAGACAACAACTGCGCCGCGCGATGCAAGGGCGCTTCCGTGATACCAAGGAATAGACCCCGAGCCGTTGGTGAACGCACCGCCATGTATCCACACGAGCACAGGAAGTTTCGTTGCACCAGTTGGCGTGTTATGCGTGAACACGTTCAAGTTCAGGCAGTCTTCAGACATGTTGGAGCCATCAAAGCCCAACATGGATTCCAGCATTCCCGGAACCTGTGGGCAGATCGGGCCGAACTTTGTTGCATCTAACTCGCCATCCCACGACGTGATGTCGCGCGGGGGCATGAGGCGATCGGCGTGAGCAAAACGAATTCCTAGAAACTCGCAACCGCCGTCTGGGCGAGAGTTGCCGCGAATCGAGCCTGCGGGGGTATTGAGAGTGGTTACCTGTGGCATGAGGCAACCGTAATGGAGCGGGTGACGGGAATCGAACCCGCATAGCCAGCTTGGAAGGCTGGAACTCTAGCCATTGAGCTACACCCGCAAATTGCGGAAACCTTATGATACAGCCGTTTCAGGCCGATGGCTAACCCAATTGAGGTTCGTTTATTGGCTGTCTCCACCTATGGTGGATGTGCATGCGTAGTACAAAAATCATCGCCACTGTTGGTCCGGCATCGCGTTCCGAGCACATGTTGCAAGGTCTTGTTGAAGCTGGCGTAGACACATTTCGCATTAATTGTTCGTACCTCGAGTCGCATGAGGTATTGGAACTTATTCAACACATTCGCGCGGCAACGCCAGATGCGGGAATTCTTGTCGACGTTCAAGGCCCAAAGTTGCGCACTGGTGAATCACACTACACGTTCGTTGAGGGCACCGAAATTGAGCTCACACCAGACATGTTTGGTTTTGACCTGCATGAAATAGGCATTCAGTCGGGCGAGCGCGTGTTGGTTGCAGACGGTCAAATTGAATTATGGATTACTGCAATTCGCGGTGGCGACATTACAGCACGCGTATTAGTGGGTGGCGAATGCGCTCCGCATCGTGGAGTCAACTTCCCAGATACTGACGTGAAGGTGTCGGCTCTAAACGAAAAGGATTATGGCGACATTGCAGCAGCCAAGCAGGGTGGTGCAGAGTGGATTGCGCTTTCGTTTGTGCGCGACTCGGCGATCATCGAAGAAGTACGCAGCATTGTTGGTGACGAACCGCGCATTATCGCCAAGATCGAACGTCGTCAGGCGCTCATGAACCTTGAAGCAATTACGCGCGCATCCGATGGAGTGATGGCAGCGCGCGGTGACTTAGGAGCAGAGTTGTCGTTTGAAGAAGTTCCAAACATGCAGCAGCGCATTGCTGACTTAGCAATGATTGAAGGCAAAGTTTCAATTTGTGCTACCGAAATGATGGAATCCATGCGCACGAATCACCGACCAACGCGTGCGGAAGTTGCCGACGTCGCTGGGGCAGTACGCGAAGGATTCAGCGCGGTCATGTTGTCTGCAGAAACTGCAACGGGGCACGATCCAATTAATGCGGTTACTGCAATGGCTCGAATTTGTGACGCCAATGAAACTCATGATGGAGCAAAGTCATATGCCGATGCACATCCAACCGAATCTGCAGTAGGTGCGGCAGCTGCTGCGCTTGCAAAACGAACGGGTGCTGCCAACATCATTGCTCTGACTTATTCGGGGTACTCAAGTGAAATCTTGTCGGCTTGCCGACCGGCAGCTCGCATCATTGCCGCAACACCATCGCCTGAAGTTGCGCGCCGACTTCGTTTGTATTGGGGAGTAACTCCAATCATCTGTCAGCGCAATATCGACTTGACGATTGCTGTTGACGATGCATTTAATAAGGCAGTCGATGAGGGCTTGGTGCAATCAAACGAACTGGTTGTGGTGTGTGCTTCACGCGAAAACATTCGCTCGGCAGCCGACACCATTTGGGTGCATAACGCTTAGCTTTGCGCTCGTAAGCGTACTTGCCTAAGGATTAGGGTTTTACCCATGACTTCCGAACACGTCGATGTGGTGGTGGTAGGTGCGGGGCTTTCAGGAATTGGTGCTGGTTACCACTTGCAAACCATGAGCCCAGATCGCAAATATGTCATTTTGGAAGGTCGCGACAGCCTTGGCGGCACGTGGGATTTGTTCAAGTATCCGGGTGTGCGTTCCGATAGCGACATGCACACGCTGGGGTTCAGTTTCAAGCCATGGACTGAAGCAAAGTCCATTGCCGATGGACCGTCAATTTTGAAGTACCTGAAGCAAACGGTTTCGCAATTCGGAATTGATAAACACATTCGCTATGGACAGTTGGTAACGAAAGCGCAGTGGTCAACTGACGATGCTCAGTGGACAGTGACGTCGACAAACAAAGCAACAGGTGCAACCAACACGTTTACGTGTTCGTTCCTATTTATGTGCTCTGGCTATTACAGCTACAAGAAGGGTCACACACCAGAGTTTGTTGGGCGTGAACGGTTTAAGGGAACCATTGTCCACCCACAAGAGTGGCCAACCGACCTTGATTACGCCGGCAAGCGAGTGGTGGTTATTGGGTCTGGAGCAACTGCGGTCACCATTGTTCCTTCAATGGCAGATAAGGCGCAGCATGTCACCATGTTGCAGCGTTCGCCGACTTATATGGTGTCGCGACCAGATCATGACGTGTTGGCTAACCGCATGCGCAAGGTGTTGCCACCCAAGATGGCCTACAACCTCACACGCTTTAAAAACACGTGGCGCCAACAGTTGGTGTACAACAAGACGCGCACCGACCCCAATAAAGTAAAGCAATTGTTGCTTGGCGGAATTCAATTAGAACTTGGCGCCGACTACGACATTGCAAAGCACTTCACACCGAACTACAACCCATGGGATCAGCGCTTGTGCCTGGTGCCAAACGGTGACTTCTTTAAGGCAATGCGCGATGGCAAGGCTTCGGTAGTTACCGATCACATTGCATCATTTACTGAAACAGGAATTCAGCTCGCATCTGGTGAACACCTAGAAGCCGACATTATCGTTACAGCTACAGGGCTCGAATTGGTCACCCTTGGCGAAATGGATTTCTTTGTCGATGGCAACCAGGTGGACTTCGCCAAAACTTGGACGTACAAGGGATTTGCATATTCCGATATTCCTAACCTGGCATCTACGTTTGGTTATATCAACGCTTCGTGGACTTTGCGTTCCGACCTCACGGCAGAGTACGTATGCAGGCTGTTGAACCATATGCGCAAGAAGGGCGTTGTGCAGTGCACACCTCGATTGCGCGAACAGGACCGCAACATGAAAGAGCGTCCGTGGATCGATGGCTTCTCTTCTGGCTATATGCAGCGCATGATGCACCGCATGCCTCGCCAAGGTGACCACGAGCCGTGGATCAACCCACAGAATTATCGTCGCGATAAGAAGATGTTTAAGCATTCACCGATTGACGACGGTGTCATGCAGTTCACAAAGCAATCCGCACGTGTCTAACGACAATCTGATCAGACTCATTCGCACTATTCCCGACGTTCCGTCGCCAGGAATTATGTTTCGCGACATTACGCCACTACTTGGTGATGCCGAAGGGTTTCGCCAAACAATTGCTGCACTGATCGATGCATCGCCGAGCCGCACGATATCCAAGGTGATTGGGGTGGAGGCACGAGGTTTCATTTTGGCTGCTCCCGTTGCTGAAGAACTTGGCGCTGGGTTTGTGCCGGTGCGCAAGCCAGGCAAATTGCCGTGGAGGGTAGTCAGTCAGAATTACGAGCTGGAATACGGTTCCGACCGCTTAGAAATTCACGAAGACGCGGTTGGCCATGGTGACACGGTGCTCATTGTGGATGACGTGTTGGCAACAGGTGGTACTGCATCAGCAACGATTCGTTTGGTTGAAGGTCTTGGGGCAAAGGTTGTTGGACTGGTATTTCTTATTGAATTAGACGCACTTGGCGGACGAGAAAAACTAGGCGACTATCCAGTTGCTTCAGTGCTGCACTTCTAGCAATTATTCGTAGTCTTCGACGTCGATAACTGCGTCGTCTTCAGCTGGAAGTTCGGCAATGTTCTGCCGCTGGCGGAGGTCGTCAATTTTCTTGATTTCGCGACCAAGGCCCTTAAAGCGTTTGCCAACAGTGAGATCGTCCAATTCTTCTTGCAAGTTGTCGAAGTTTTTCTTCACCTTGTCGAGCGACTTGGTGTACGCCTCCCACTGCTTTTTGAACTTGCCCATCATCTGCATAATTTGGGCAGCAGTTTCTTCAGTGTGAAAACTTTCAGTGGCTTGGCGAACGACAACTAAAAATGCGTACAAGGTGAGGGGAGAGCACAGCACCACTTTGCGCTCAAGAGCCCAGTCGATGAGCTCTGGGTCGGCTTCATGCACAAAGCCTGTAATGCTTTCGTTTGGCACAAACAGCAATACGTAGTCCAGCGAGTGCTGCGTGGTGGAAACAACGTAGTCACGCTTTTGTAGTTCAGTAACACGTGCACGAACTGCGGTGATGAATTCACGTTTCAATTGATCGCGAGACGCAGGTTCGGTTGCACCAACGTATTTTGCATATGAGTCAAGAGGAAACTTCACGTCCATGTACAGCACGCGGTCGGGAGGCATGAGGAACGTATAGTCGGGGCGACCGCCACCAGTAATGGTGTCCTGCTTTTCGTAGTTGATACCTTCGATGAAGCCGGCGGCACGCAGCATGTCTTCTGCCATGCGTTCGCCCCACTGCCCGCGAGCTTGCGAGCTGGACAACACGCTGTTCAAGTCGCCTGCAGTTTTCGCTAACGCTGCAACCGCTTCTTCTACGCTGCCAAACTTCTTGGTGTTTTGTTCGCGAAGTGTGGCGATTTCGGCATCCATTTCGGCGATGCGGCGACCGATGTCTTCCTGCACAGTGCGCAGAGAAGTATCTATTTGTTGGGCGCTCTTGCCAAATCGTTCACCAGAAGCCTCGGCTACGCGGTCGGCTGCAAGCTTGATGGACTCTTCACGGTCGCGTCGGGACTGTTCGGTGAGCGCAGCAAGTGCGTCGGAGAGTGCCGATTGCACGACGTGATTTACTTGACCGGCGATGTCGACCTGTGGCGCTGGCTCGTACGTAGGCAGCGCTAGTGGTGTGCTTCGGCGGGTGGCAAGAAAGAGAACGCCTGCGCCAATGGCAAGGCCAACAATGAGAGGGAGAATGAAGTCCATCAGGCGATGGTACCGAAGGGGTGCTTCAGGATTCTGCGGTTATGCGCGCGGATAGTGGCAGGCAACAAACTGACCGTCTGACACCTCGCGAAGCATTGGCTCTTCAGTTGCACATAGCTCGGTTGCGGCCGGACAACGCGTGCGGAAGCGACAACCAGAAGGTGGGTCAACTGGGGACGGTGGTTCGCCCGTAATTGGTGTTCTTTCCAACTTGTGCGTTGGATCCGGAACAGGAACCGATGAAATAAGCGCTGCCGTGTAGTGGTGGGCCGGCTTCGAGTAAATGGATTCGGTAGTGCCAATTTCGCACACCTTGCCCAGATACATCACCATGATTCGGGTGCTGATTGCTTTGACCACTGAAAGGTCGTGGCTAATAAAGATGAGTGTCAGACCGTAACGGTCCTTCATGTCATTCAAGAGATTCAAAATTTGCGCTTGGATACTTACGTCAAGAGCGCTCACTGGCTCGTCGCAAATCAACATGTTCGGTTCAAGTGCCAAACTACGCGCAATGCTGATGCGCTGGCATTGACCACCGGAGAACTCGTACGACTTGCGATCGAGGACCAGTTCAGGATCAAGACCAACATTGTTGAGAAGAGTCTTTACCTTTTCGAGTCGTTCGTTCTCATCGCCCTTAGACCAAATCCAGAGAGGCTCTTCAACAATTTGGCGAACCGTCATGCGCGGGTCGAGTGATGAAATTGGATCCTGGAAGATCATCTGAATTGATGTGCGGGCTTCGCGCAGCTCTTTCTTAGAAAGCGCGGTCAGCTCATTGTCGGAGAAGCGAACTGTTCCAGATTTTGGTTTCTGAATTTGGAGAAGCGCTTTGCCTAAGGTGGTTTTGCCGCAGCCCGATTCGCCAACTACTGCCAGCGTTTCGCCCTCTTTGACATCGAAACTTACGCTGGAAACTGCGTTCACAACTTTGTTTCCAGGCACTTTGAATTCAACAACAAGATCTTCAACCCGAAGCAGAACGTCCGAGTCTTTGCGTAGGTGTGCGTGATTGGTCATGGTCAGCTCACTTTCCTCTGAATTGATTCGCCAAGTGGGAACCAACAACGGTAGAGGTGACCATCTTTAGCCTTTTCAAGTTCTGGATGGTCGGAGAAACACTTGTCCTGCGCATAGTTGCAACGTGCTGCAAATCCGCATCCAGGTGGTCTGTCGGTTGGGTCAGGGAGGCGCCCTTCAATTACAGGAAGTCGTGAACCGGCTTTCATTTGAATGTTTGGAATGGACTTGAACAGTGCCTCTGTGTACGGCATCTTCATGTTCGCAAACAGTTCGGCTGTTGGTGCCTGCTCAACAATTTCCCCTGCGTACATCACGGCCACATAGTCGGTGTTGCCAGCTACCACACCGAGGTCGTGAGTAACGAGGACCATCGTCATGTTCAGTTTTTGGCGCAAATCGGTGAGCAGTTCAAGAATTTGGGCCTGCACAGTTACGTCGAGAGCGGTGGTCGGCTCGTCTGCAAAAAGCAATTTCGGATTGCACGAAATAGCAATTGCAATCATGATTCGTTGGCGCATACCGCCTGAAAGCTGACTAGGGAACTTGCGCAACATTTGCTTTGGTTCAGGAATGCGAACAAGCGTGAGCAACTCAATGCTGCGAACCTTGGCTTCCTTGCGGCTCATGCCAAGTCGAATGCGCAGACTTTCTTGAAGTTGCGAGCCAATTCTGCGAACAGGGTTGAGCGCAGTCATTGGGTCTTGGAAAATCATGGCCATGCCAGTTCCAAACTCATTTCGAACTTCGTCGCGAGACATGTCTGATAGCACCTTGCCGTCAAAAGTGACGCGACCTTCGCGAGTGACGTTGCTTCCGGTGAGCAAGCCCATTGCCGCACGTGACATCACCGTTTTTCCGGAGCCCGATTCGCCAACAATTCCAATACTGGTTCCTGCTTGAACATCGAGGTCTACGCCGCGTACTGCTTCCAGCTGACCACGATGCGTAGAAAAGCGAACCTTCAGGTTCTCCAGTTTGAGAATGGAACTCATATCTTGCCCTCACGAGAGTCAAGTTGGGAACGAAGGTGATCACCAATTTGGTTGAAAGCAATAACGGTAAGTGCAAGAACAATAACGGGCACGTACATGGATTGGGGAGCGTAAGTGAAGTCACCAGCAACTCGTCCGATCATTGCACCCCAACTCACTCCATCAATAATTCCTACACCCAGCAATGAAAGAGCGCCTTCGGCAACGATGACTACGCCGATTGCCAAGAAGATCACCGCGTAAATTGCTGGCAACACGTTTGGCACGATGTGTTTGAAGATGATGTGACGATCTTTCATGCCCATTGACCTGGCAGCAACGATGAATTCACGGTTTACCCACGACAGTGTTGCTCCACGTGCAATGCGTCCAAGGATTGGAATGATCACCACAGTGAGCGAAAAGATAATGATGATGACGCGACGATTTGGGTCAATTGGGATAGAGGGGTCCACGCTTGTTGCAAGAATTGCTACGAGAGCAAGTCCCAGAACAAGGTTGGGAATTGAGAGCAAGATGTTGAAGAACAAGTTGACTACGAGGTCAACTTTTCCGCGAACGTAGGCCGAGCCAATGCCGATTGCCGAGCCAATGAGTCCGCCAACGCCAACGGAAATCAAAGCAATCAAAATCGAGATGCGAGCACCATTAATGACGTTAGAGAGCAGGTCGTAGCCATTGATATCGGTGCCCAATAGGTGTCCAGAACTGAATAGGCCAACTCCCGACGCATCTGGGTCAAACTCAGTGGGGTCGGGTAGAGGGAGGAAGCTACCGGTCAGGACGAAAAAGAAGACTAAGGCCACCCAAACCACACTTATCTTGGTTGGCAAATTAAAGGTCGACCACAATTTACGCATTGCGGCGCTCCCTCGTTCGAGGATCTACAAATCCAAGAATCACGTCGATGATGCCGTTGAACACCACGTAGCCCACTGCAATGAGCGCAATGTAGGACTGCAATGCAAAGAACTGACGAGAGAAGATGGCAATTCCGATTTCGGAGCCAAGGCCAGGAATTGAGAAGATTTGTTCAATAACCAACGTGCCGCCAATGAGGGCGCCCATGTTGAGGGCCGCACTCGTAAACAATGTGGTTGAACTTGGTCGAAGCACATGAGTGAACAAAATGCGACGGTTACTGAGTCCTTTTGAAGCAGCCATGGTCACATAGTCTTCGCGGAGTGTGGCGATTACGTCGCTGCGCAACAGGCGAGAGTAGGTCGCAATGGTTGGTATCGCGAGCGACAAAACGGGCAGGATCATGGTCTTGATGTGTTCTACAAAGTTTTCGGATGGAGAGACGTAACCAAGTGGAGGCAACCAGCCCAGCTTCACTCCAACAAAAATCGCAAGCAACAGACCAAAGACAAAGTTGGGGATTGATGCGGCTGCGAAAAGGCTGTAACTGATTATGCGGTCAGAGCGGCGACCTGCACGGTATGCGGTAAATATTCCAAGCGGAACTGAAATCAGAAGTGCAACAATTTGCACATAAACAACGAGCCGCAAAGAAATTGGCAAAGCAGTTGCAAGGCGATTCGAGACTGGTTCTCGACCACCACCAGGGAAAATGATGTATCCAAAGTTGCCGCGGACGAAATCGCTGAGCCAGTGGAAGTAGAACGTGAACGCATTGCCATCGAGTCCAAGAGACTTGAGTTGTTCATTCACACTCGCTTCGTCGCCTGGAGCGATGTATAAATCTTTCAAACCAACGGGAAGCAGTTGCAAGAGAAGCGAAACAATGAGAGTCGAGCCGAAGATCACCAGCAGCAACGGCACAACGCGTTTCAACACATTATTAACTAACCCCAAATTTTTCCCCACGGCAAAATACTAATCTCCGCGATGCAATTCTCATAATTGGGGAATGAATAAAAAAACCGGGTGCTGGCTTTCGCCAACACCCGGTTTCTTAATTTCTACTTACTGACTATCTACTTTTCTAGGTATACGCCTACCCAGTTGATACCAGCATTTGTCATTGGAACACCTGCTCCACCTGAAGCAAGAGTAAACCGGTCGTAACCCTTGAGCTTCTTGCTCAGACCAGTTGAGTATCCAAGTGTTGGTGCGGGAAGCACGGTTGCATTGTCTTGCAAGTACTTGGTTACTGCTTTGATGTTCGCGGTTCGGGTTGACTTGGTGTCAAACTGTGCCTTCCACACCAAAGCATCAAGTGCTGGGTCGTTCAGACGTGCTGGGTTAATCAGCGCACCGAAGTTCCTAAACAATCCACCAAGTGCCGCACTTGCTCGTGAAAGACCTGCAACAAAGAGGTTGCCCGGAGCGTTGAATGCGTTCGACTGCACGAATGGCAAGGTGAACTCAGTTCCGGTTCCTTCGAACAAGGTGGTTGGGTAGATCTGGTAAGGGTTTGTCTTGCCAGATGATGGTGATGGGAATGCATTTGCCGTGATTGTTGCTGTGTCTTCTGTTGAAATGTTGACAGTGATGCCAGCCTTCTTCATGAGTTGAGCAAATGTCTTCGCGCCTGCCTGTGATTCAGCACTTGGGTCTGCAGGAAGGGTGAAGGTGAGAGCTTTTCCGGTCTCTGCCTTGTATTTCGCTACATACTGTTTGGCCTTTGCAAGGTTGAAGGTAATGAATCCAGCCTTGTTGTAACCAATGTTGGTCTTGCCAACTACTGAAGATGGAATTTCTCCCAAGCACTTGCCCTTAAAGCAGTTGCGTGCCTTGTAGTAGGCGGCCGAGTCGTATGCATAAGCAACGGCCAAGCGTGCATTGAGCTTGTTGAACGGCTCAATTGCATGGTTGAACATTGACATTGCGTAGTAGTCGTAACGGCTTTCGATGAGTTGCAAGTTCTTGTTTTCTTTTACATTAAGAATTTGCTTGATTTCACCTGCAGAGGTGAACTGTGCTGCATCGAGAGTTCCCGACTTCAAACCGTTCACGCGCTGTGTTGCTTGGTTGACGTACTTGAACGTAATTGAGTTCAGGTATGGCAACTGTTCGCCAGCGCTGTCCTTACGCCAGTAGGAAGTGTTCTTCACTACTTTGGTTTCAGTTGGGCTTACTGAGCTGAACTTGAATGGTCCAGTTCCAACACCCTTCGTTGCACACTGTGTTGCGCTCGAGAGGTCGGAAAGTGCACGAACAAAGTTGCGACCCGATGCGTACATCGTTGCTGGCCAGTCAACTTGACCGTTCCACAAATCAATCTTGAACGTCAACGAGTCAATTGCGGAGGCCGACTTGAAGTTTGCCGAAAACGGAACACCTGAGCCAAGCGTGTGGGCTGGGTTTCCGCGTCCAGTTGTGACGAGTCCCAAGTAGTAAGCACCAGCTGATGCTTGAACGTTTGCAACACCTGCTGCTGCGTTTAAGTCGGTACCGTCGTGGAACTTAATTCCTGAACGCAACTTGATTGTCCAAGTCTTGAAGTCAGCACTTGGTGATACTGCCGCTGCGAGGTAGGGAACGATTTCGCCATTTGACTTCTTTTCGAAGAAGCCCTCATAGACGGTCTTCATAATTCCCAATGCCGAGTTTGAAGCATTAGGTGAGAAGCAGGTGGTGAGCAACTGGTTAAACACACCAACGGTGATGTCGCCACCAGATTTACTTCCTGCTTGTACTTTTGCTGCGCTACTGCCGGATACGCCGACAGTGGAAACAGCAAGTGCGAGACCCAAACCAACTGCGATTTGGCGTACTCGACGTGAACGCTTGACGTTCAATGTCATGAATTTCCCCCTATTCAGCCACCGGGATGGTGGCCATTGAATGAGGCAAGCCTACGGGCGGGTTCAGAGCCGCGTCAAGCCACGAGCCCGAGATTTCCTTGGTATATCAGTGCTTACTATTGCTAGCGAATGCTGAATACAGAGGCGAATTTACTTTTGCTGAGAGACGCGTAATTGATCAAGTGGTATGTGGCAACGCATGAAATGACCGGGCTCAACTTC
>Ga0208009_1000069_pt1 | contig 27270 bp, 25 predicted proteins | sample Wag4_2014_7_16_FD_187364 | JGI IMG/M metagenome (GOLD analysis project Ga0208009, IMG submission 187364) | Fresh water mixed with fracking chemicals microbial communities from Ohio, USA - Utica-2 Time Series FC 2014_7_16 (SPAdes) (version 2) ...
TTGCAGCAGTGTGCGACACCGGCGGCATCTCTATAGATGGTGAAAGCCTCCGTGAACAAGCTGGCGCGCAACGTGAACGTCTCGACGACCTAGTTCGCGGCAATAGCGAACACCTCGCCATGCTCGCCCAATTGGAAACCGCATTCGACAACATGCACAGTGACAACGGAATTCCAATGTCCGGGTTCGGTGGTGGGCCGTTGCCAAGTGGCGACGAGTTGGCTGCCGAACTTGAACAGTTCTTGCGCGACAACCAAGCCGACTAGCCCCCCGACTAACATTTGGTGGTAGGCACGACTTCGGGGGATGTACATGCTGAATGGCTCGAAGAAGGATTTCGTTGAAGCGCTAGCGCGAGGACTCGAAGTCATTCGATCTTTCGATCGGCTACATCTGAAGCAAACTATTTCTCAAGTTTCTGAGCGCACCCAACTCGCTCGCCCTACAGTTCTTCGACTGCTGCTCACATTAGAAGAACTTGGTTACGTGCGCAGCCAAGACAATCAGTATTCACTCACCCCAAAGGTGGTGGATTTGGGCATGGCATACGTTTCTTCCCTGGGTTTGCATGGGGCAGCAAAGCCCCATATGGAAAACCTTTCCAAAAAGGTTGACCAAACTGTTTCATTGGCCGAACTTGATGGCAGCGACATTGTGTACACAGGTCGCGTAGAGGTGCCAAAAATTGTCAGCGTTGGCGTGACAGTTGGTGCACGACTGCCATCAGCAAGTACCGCATTGGGTCGGGTGCTTCTCGCCGCCGTTCCCGATTCTGAATTACATAACGTTCTCAGCACTCCGTCGCTATCAATGTTCATTCCGCGTACTCAATTCACCGCCGAACAAATTCGCCCTCGATTGCATACTGTGCGCGAACAGGGCTGGGCAGAAAGCGATGAAGACCTGCAATACGGTGTGCAAGCCATTGCAGCCCCACTTCGCTCTGAAGATGGTCGAGTAATTGCGGCCATTGGTCTCAGCACGCATACCTCCGAAATTGAAAAAGATTCAGTTCGCGAACGTTTTTTGCCACTGCTCCTTGAAACCGCTCGCAGCATTGAAAGCGACTGGAGCGAATGCAGGAAACTGCCAACCTCTGAAACTTCTCTCAACATGGACGGCATGCACTTGCTCCACCTTCGCCGCGCCAACTTATAAAACTTGGCGTTCCCTGAGCTTTCTCAACATCTCTGAGGCAACAACTTGAAGTTCATCTCTGTCCTGCAGTTGTTGGGCTGCGCGCACCTGGCGAGCAACACGCGGATTCTTCACGAACCGATCTTGGTGGCGCAAGAAGAAATCCCAATACAGCACGGTGAACGGACATGCGTCGTCGCCCGTGCGCTTCTTCCGGTCGTACACGCAACCTTTGCAGTGGTCACTCATGCGATCGATGTAAGCGCCACCACTCGCATACGGCTTTGTGGCGAGCATGCCCCCGTCTGCATATTGCGACATGCCGATTACGTTCGGAACCATCACCCATTCGGCGGCATCAACAAAACTGTTCCACATCCAACGTGTGAACTGCTGAGGATTAACTCCAGCAATGAGCGCAAAGTTTCCGAGCACCATGAGGCGTTCGATGTGATGAGAATATGACCGCTCATTCACACCAGTAAGTACCGACTTCATGCACGCCATTGAGGTTTTTGCGGGATCGGTAAACATTGGTGGAAGGTCTTTGTTTGCACCAAGTGAATTCATTTGGGCGTAGTCGGGCATCCATTGCCAGTAACAGTTCCAAATGTATTCTCGCCAGCCAATGATTTGTCGAATGAACCCCTCTGCCGAATTCGGAGGCACTTTCCCTTCGCGAAAGGCCGTTTGTGCTGCATCAATGACCTCTCCCGGAAGTAATAAGCCAATGTTGAGGTATGGCGATAGCAACGAATGCGCAAGATGCCAATTGGATTTCAGCATGGCGTCTTCATGCTCGCCGAACATCGGCAGAACATGATCAACAAAGAAATGCATTCGAGCAAGAGCGCCTTCCCGAGTGGTTGCCCACTGCCCTTCTGGAATTTTTCCAAAGCAATGCTTTTGCACCGACTTGAGCACGGCCAGATCTATTTCATCTAATTCGTATCGTTCAGGTTCGGGCCAGCGATCGTGCCCGGTTTTTGGTGGTGGCTGGCGATTCTCTTCGTCAAAGTTCCATCGACCACCCACTGGCTCATCGCCATCCATCAACACATTCAGACGCTTACGTTGCCAGCGATAGAAGTCCTCCATCTTGATCGTCTTCCGCGACCCCAGAAACGATTGATACTCATCGGGGTGACAAAGAAATTGATTTGATGGAACGGTTCGCACCCCAAGCCCTTTGACCAACTGGCGAGCACCATAACTATTCGGCTCGGTAGCAAACACCTCGGTGGGTTGAAATTCGAGTAAGTGGGCATCAAACCCTTCACGCATTGAATTGGCAAAACGGTAATCAACATGAAATCCTTCAGTGCGCAATTCATTGGCAAACTTGCGCATAGAAGCCACAATGAAGTGCGCGCGCTGAACATGCCACTTGCGTGATGCAATTTTTGAAGTTGATTCGATAAATAGCACCCGATGCGTAAGCGGAGTGACACCAGCCAGCGCGCCAATTCCGCGATTCAGTTGGTCGCCGAAGACCCAAATTGTCGGCAAACTCATGGCTTCAGCGTAAAGCAATGAGCTTGACCATGAATTACTCTGCACAGATATGAGTCGTGTTGCCCAGACCAAGAACGGTTTCACCCCGAAAACTTGTGCTACCTGCAATCGCCCGTTTGAGTGGCGGAAGAAATGGGCGAAAGACTGGGAGCAGGTTCGCTATTGCAGCGACCGGTGTAAACCATGACTGTTTCTTCAGGTCCATTCTCAGAATTCATCGGTGTGTATAACGCCGAATCGACTGTGCTGGGCGAAGTTTCCTATTGGATTGGCGCCCGTTTAGGCCTACGTCATTGCTCGCTCTGCGACATTACGCATGGACTGTTTACAAAACGAGCAGAGTGGCAAGAGTGCGAGTCTGCACTACCTGTTCCATTCACCACGTATCACATCAATGACGCACCAGAAGAGGTGACGCAAGCGGCGAATGGACAGTACCCAGTCGTTCTTGGCAGAAATCAGTCAGGCATTCATCTCGTTTTCAACGCCGATGAATTGGAGCAGTGCAACGGCTCCCCGCAGGAACTGCTGAACAGACTTCAGGCGTTATGACTCAAGCCCATGCAGCCACGCCTGCACGTTGAGACCAAGGTTCACCAAGTCGTAGCCACCCTCTTGCAACACCACCGTTGGCAAGTTCAACCCGCGAACGCGAGCACCACTGCGAGCAAATCCATCGCGGGTTACCGCCAAATCACAAATTGGATCGGTCACATACGTGTCGAGACCCAATGACACGATGAGCATCGAAGGACCAAAATCTTCTATTGCTTCGCATGACTTGTCGAGCGCATCGAGAAACATGTCGTCATCGGTTTTTGCAGCGAGCGGAATGTTTGTCGTAGAACCGCGGCCCTTACCCTCGCCTAATTCGTCGGCGAACCCAGTGATGTATGGGTACGCGCGACGTGGGTCGCCGTGAAGCGAAACGTACTGCACGTCGTCGCGACCGTAAAAGATCTGCTGCGTGCCATTGCCATGGTGGTAATCCACATCGAGCACGGTCACTTTCGCGCCAGTTGTTGAAGCCACGTAGTGAGCCGCAACAGCAGCGTTATTGAAAAAGCAATACCCGCCGTACAAGTCGGTTGTTGCGTGATGGCCTGGCGGACGACACAACCCGTATGCAAACTTGTCACCACTGAGCACCAATTGCGTTGCAGTGAGCGCGGTGTCGACTGCCCCACGTGCTGCATCATAGGAACCCTGAGTAATTGGCGTTGTGGTTTCGAAACACCACCAACCAAGACGAGCATTTGCTGCAGTTGGCTCTTCAAGTTGCGACATGGCTTCGCGCATGGATGGACGATAGAAAAAGTCCGGAACCACTTCCCTGCTTGGTCGAACTTCGCGCTGATAATCGACCCACGCGGTATTCAGAAAGTTGTTCAAGCCAGGGTTGTGAACAGCATTAATTGGGTCGACGCCCCATGGCGTTGGCGCCTGAAAATGCATCAACTGGTCTGCTTGTAACACCTCGCGAATATTTTCAGCGCGAGCGGTATGTTCATGCGGAGAGTGCGAACCAGACTCCGCGATTTCTTCCTGTGGGTTATGACCCAAATGTGCTTCGGTATAGACAACTTTCATCTTGGTCTCTAGTCAAACTGAGGCGCTGCGCGCAATGATCGCTTAATTTCTGCAACGCCAGATTCGGCAATGGTCTGCACTGCATCCCACAACTTCAGAGCCTCATCGCCCCTAGGAGCCTTGGAAATGACTGGCCCAAACAAACTTGATTCATTTGCGGACTGTGGATTGAAGGTGAGAATTGGCGTTCCCACATCTTTTCCTGTGCGGCTGAGCGCTTCTTCTGTCTCGAATCGAATGACTTCATCATGAGACAAATCTTCGAATGCAGCAGCCACTTCTGCAGACAATCCAGCATCAGCAACGATTGACAGGAGGAATGATTTTGGATCATTTACCAATTCTTCGCGGCGACCACCAATATGGATCGCATTTCCCAATGCCGTGTACACAGCTGCAACGCTTGCATTTCCGCCTTGTGCGCGGGCAGCGCTGGCAACTCGCAAACTCGACAAACCTGCGTTGTGGATGAGTTCGTATCCGCTGTTGCCGCCATAACCACGCTCGGCATTCACCATTCTCAAGCTAATGAACTTCCACGACACCTCGTAGTTGCGAAGTTGCTGAACATTGGTCACCCAGCGCGACGTGATCCATGCCCACGGACAAACTGGATCGAAATAGAACTCAAGATCTGCGGCCATGCCTAGACCTTAGTCGTGCAGGTTGTGTTAGTCGCGAGCTAGTTCGCGCAGCTCGTACGTTTCGATGAGGTCGCCCTGCTTCAAATCTTGGAAGTCGGACAAGCTGAGACCACATTCAAAACCTTCTCGAACTTCACGTACGTCATCTTTGAATCGACGCAACGATTGAATAGCGCCTTTCCAAATGATTGTTCCGTCGCGCAAGAAGCGAACCTTTGAACCGCGAGTGATAACACCCGTGCGAACCACGCAACCTGCAATAGCGCCAACCTTTGGAGACTTGAACACTTCGCGCACTTCTGCTTCGCCAGTAACCACTTCTTCAAACTCTGGCGCGAGCATGCCCTTCATGGCCTTTTCGATGTCTTCAATGAGCTTGTAGATGATTTCGTAGGTACGAATTTCTACGCCTTCAGCTTCGGCCAAATCGCGAACCTTACGATCTGGACGCACATTGAAACCAATCAATGTGGCGTTAGTTGCCGCAGCAAGAGCAATGTCGTTTTCAGTTATTGCACCAACAGCACGATGCACAAACGCTGCACGCACTTCATCGCGTTCAAGTTTGCGCAAGCTTTCCGTTACTGCTTCGAGTGAACCGTGAACGTCTGCCTTGATGATGACGTTCAGCGTTGCAACTTCGCCAGCCTGAATTTGGGTGAAGATGTCTTCCAACTTCACACCGCGCTGAACACGCGCGTCACCACGCTGATTCAACGTGCGGTAGCGCTGTTCGCGAGACTCGGCAACCGTACGAGCTGTCTTTTCATTTGGTGCGGCGCGGAACTCGTCGCCAGCTCCAGGAACTGCACTGAGTCCAAGTACCTGGACAGGAGTTGACGGACCAGCTTCTTTGATTTGTTGACCCTTGTCGTTAATGAGAGCACGCACTTTGCCCCATGCTGCTCCAGCAACGATTGGATCGCCAACCTTCAGTGTTCCCTTGTCGACCAAAACTGTGGCAACAGGACCGCGACCAATGTCGAGCTGCGCTTCGAGCACAATTCCCTTTGCTCGGCCTGTTGGGTTTGCAGTGAGTTCGCCGATTTCGGAAACAACACTGAGTTGCTCAAGCAAGTCATCAACACCAAGACCGCTCTGTGCAGCCATTTCAACAACGATGGTCTCGCCACCCCACGCTTCAGGCGTGAGTTCGTTCTCGGCCAACTGCGCCATAACACGCGGAACATCTGCGTTGTCTTTGTCGATCTTGTTAATGGCAACAACAATTGGAACTTCAGCCGCGCGAGCGTGGCTAATGGCTTCAATGGTTTGTGGCATCACACCGTCGTCTGCAGCAACCATCAACACAACGATGTCGGTGACTTGTGCACCTCGAGCGCGCATTTTGGTGAACGCAGCGTGACCTGGTGTGTCAATGAACGTGATGGACTTGCCATCTTTTTCAACTTGGTACGCACCGATGTGCTGAGTGATTCCACCAGCTTCACCAGAAACAACGTTTGCCGAACGAATGCGGTCGAGCAATGTGGTTTTACCGTGGTCAACGTGGCCCATCACTGTGATGATCGGCGAACGTGGTTGCTGAAGTTCTGGAGTGTCGTCATCCGAGTCGTCGAATAGCGCTTGCAATTCCATTTCTTCTTGCTGACCTGGATCGACCAACAAAATTTCTGCACCAACTTCAAGCGCAAACAATTCCATTTGCTCATCGGCAAGTGTCATGGTTGCTGTAACCATTTCGCCGTGCTCCATGAGGTAACGAACTACGTCTGCTGACGTGCGATTCAACTTTGGTGCAAACTCTTGCGCCGAAGAACCACGTTCGATAATGACAACACCCTCTGGGACAGGAGCATTGCTTTGCGAATACGACGTGGTTGCCTGTGGCAACATTTCATCGAAGTCTTGACGACGACGAGCACGTGACTTCTTCTTTGGCGAACGGCGTTGTCCGTTACCGCGACCACCAGGACCGCCGCCGCCAGGACGACCACCACCAGGACCACCAGGACCACCAGGTCCACCACCTGGACGACCTGCACCCGGACCACCGAAACCGCCACCTGGACGACCGGCGCCAGGACCACCAGGACGACCTGGTCCGCCACCCGGACGACCAGCACCAGGACCACCAGGACGACCGCCGCCCGGTCCACCAGGACCACCAGGTCCGCGCGTGCCGGGGCCAGATGGACGCATTGGTCCACCGGTTCCTACTGGACCGCGACCAAGTGCACTTGCAGGAATACGACCGGTGCGAGCACCAGCGCCTGGGCCCGCAGGACGACCACCCATAGGTGGACGACCGGCTCCAGGAGCCCCGCCTGGACGACCAGGAGGAGGCGGAATTGGACGACCGCTACCTGGAGGTGGCGGAATTGGACGACCAGATGGACCTAAGCGCGGTGGCTGCGGAGGACGCGGAGCAGCAGGCGCTGGGGCTGAAGTAGCAGCAGGGGCAGCATCGGCTGCAGGTGCTTGAGGAGTTTGCGGAACAACTTCACCTTGCTGCACAGGAGCAGGAGTAGGAGTAACAGTGGGCGTTGGAGCAACAACAGGTGCTGCCTTCGCAACTGGCCGCGCAGAAGTAATCGGAGCAGAACTCGTTACCGGTCGGGCAGAAGTAATTGGTGCTGCATGCGACTCAACAATTGGTGCAGGTGTTGCATCAACCGAAGTTTCAACAACAGCTTCATCTGCTGATTCATCTTTCTTTGCGGCGGCTTTCTTTGCAGGTGCTTTCTTCGCAACTGCTTTTTTCACAGCCTTCTTCACTGGCTTTGCTTCGCCACCGTCTTCGGTAGTTGCTTTTGGTGCAGCCTTCTTCGCGGCTTTCTTTACTGGCTTTGGCTCCTCAGGCTGAACGTCACGCTTCAACCCATCACGTTCAGCACGAGCACGAACACGGTCGGCTTGTTGATCGATGATGGTTGATGATTGCGTCTTCACGCCAACACCTAACTTGCCACACAAATCAAGAGTCTCTTGATTTGTCATGCCGAGCTCTTTAGCGAGCTCATGAACGCGCAGAATCTTTGCCAAGTACTACGCCTCAGTTTCGTTTGTTGATGTTGAACCCGTGTCGGTTGCCCATTGCTCTTGGCTTACGACCGAACCGTCTGCTGCATGCCATTCCATTGCGCCGGTGTCTGGGTTTGTTACCCACTCACCTTCTGCATAATCAGCTGCTGGTGCTGCTGTCTCTGTTGACGTTGGAACGTATGAACCGCCGCCTTCTTCTGCTGCTTGCGTTTCGCTCTTCACGTCAAGACGTACGCCGGTAAGACGTGCAGCCAAGTTTGCGTTCACGCCCATCTTGCCGATTGCGAGTGACAACTGGAAGTCGGGAACAATGACGTCGGCTTGTGTGCCGTCTGGACTCAAACGCACTTCAGTGACCTTCGCAGGCGACATTGCTTTTGCGATGAAGTCGCGAACATCTTCGCTGAATGGGATGATGTCAACTTTTTCGCCACGCAATTCGGTAACCACCATGCGCACGCGTCCGCCACGTGCACCAACGCATGCACCCACTGGGTCTACGTTGTGATCGTTTGACCACACGGCGATCTTGGTGCGTTGACCCGGTTCACGTGAGCAAGCCTTGATTTCAACAACGCCATCGGCGATTTCTGGCACTTCAAGTTCGAACAAACGCTTGATCAAACCAGGGTGTGTGCGGCTGACCACGATTTGTGGGCCCTTTGGAGTCTTGCGAACTTCCACGATGTACGCCTTGAGACGTGCATTTGGTTCGCGCACTTCACCTTGCACTTGCTCGGCTTGTGGCAACAATGCTTCTACGCGGCCAAGGTCGAGCAAGGTGTACTTGGTGTCGGTCTTTTGCACGATGCCGGACACAATGTCACCTTCGCGGTTTGCGTATTCTTCGAACTTGCGATCGCGTTCTACTTCGCGGATGCGCTGGCTCATCACTTGGCGGAAGGTCTGCGCAGCGATGCGACCGAGGTCGGCCTTGTTTGGCGTGTCGTCGCGTTCGTTGATCCAGTTGCCATCGTCGTCTACGTCGTATGCCGTGAACGTGATGTCCATGTTTTCTGGGTTGATACCCACAATGACTTCTTCTGCCGCGCCAGGGCGCTTCTTGTACGCCGTGGCCAGTGCCTCTACCAACACTTGCAACAGCGAGTCAACGGAGATGCCACGATCTCCGGCGAGCATGCGAATTGCTTCTGTCATATCAAGATTGCTCATGATGCATTGCCTCCGTCTTCATTCGATTTCGTTAAATCTGTTGATTTCTTTGAGCCAGGCTTTGGTGCCGGACCCCAATTGAAAACTGTTTTTGCTCGGTCGATGATGGAAAACGGAATGTTCACTTCCGTCATTTCTTTATCGGCCAACCGAACGGTGATTCCTTCGTCTGTTGCAGCGACAAGATCGCCTTGCACACGACGTTCACCGTTGAGTGGCGATTCCAATTTCACTGCAACAACTTTGCCCACTTCTCGTTTGAAGTGACGTGGTTCGCGAAGTGTTCTTTCCAAACCAGGGCTCGACACTTCGAGCGTGTAGCGACCAGGAATTGGATCGCTGTGATCAAACTCGCGCGAAACTAAGCGCGTGATGAGTGAGATGTTGTCAAGGCTGACACCTTCTGGACCGCCAGGCTGCGTGTCTACAACGACGCGCAAAATTCCACCCGAGTACTCAATGTCGTACAAGTCGAGACCAAGGTCATTGACGATGGGGTTAATGAGGGCTAGAACACGATCGATAACAGGGCTCGACTGAGCGCTTCCACGAGTAATCGACATGTTCAACCTCCTCTCCATACTCTCAAGGGTTTCGCTCCCCCGATTTCCATCAAGGTTGGCAAAACCGCTGCCTAAACCGTCCCTAGAAAAACAAATGGCGTGGGTCGAAACCCACGCCTTTTAGTCACTGACTTTCAAAGGACATCAAAAATTATATCCCCGTAAACTAAGGTTCGCACGTGGTTCAACGCCTCTCAACCCTGTTCGTTCGCACTCTGCGGGACAATCCAGCCGACGCAGAAGTACCGAGCCACCGCCTCTTGGTTCGGGCGGGCTACATCCGTCGCGCAGCACCTGGTGGGTACACCTGGCTGCCTCTTGGATATCGGGTATTCCAAAACGTGGCTCGTGTCATTCGCGAAGAGATGGATGCCATCGGCGCCCAAGAAGTGAACTTCCCCGCCATGTTGCCAAAGGAACCATACGAGGTGACGGGTCGCTGGACCGATTACGGCGACAACCTATTTCGCTTGCAGGACCGACGAAAAATTGATTTCCTACTTGGACCAACGCACGAAGAAATGTTCACCTTGCTCGTAAAAGATTTGTATTCCAGCTACAAAGACCTACCGGTGTGGTTGTACCAAATACAAAACAAGTTTCGAGACGAGGCCCGTCCACGCGGTGGCTTGTTGCGTGGTCGCGAGTTCTCCATGAAGGACTCGTACTCCTTCGACCTTGATCAGGAAGGTTTGCAGCGCAGCTACGACGCACACCGCGATGCATACATTCGAATTTTCGAGCGTCTTGGTTTGCCATTTGCCATTGTGTCGGCAATGTCTGGTGCAATGGGCGGCTCTGCTTCTGAAGAGTTTTTGTTTCCATGCGACATTGGCGAAGACACATTCGTGCAATGCACCGCTTGCAACTATTCCGCAAATACCGAAGCAGTGCGTGTAGGAGTTGCAGATGCAATTGATGCTTCGTCGGTGGCTACTGCGAAAGTGGTCGACACTCCAGACACGCCGACGATTCAAACGCTTGTTGATTTGTTTAACGCTCGCGAGGACTTACAACTCAGTAGCCGCCAATGGACAGCTGCCGACACATTGAAAAATGTTGTGGTCAATTTGCGTCACCCCGATGGTCGACTTGAAGCATTAGCAATCGGAGTTCCTGGTGATCGCGAAGTTGACTTGAAGCGACTTGAAGCACAAGTGTCTCCTGCTGAAGTTGAGGCATTCGATGAATCACACTTCGCAGCTAACACTGCACTCGTAAAGGGCTACATCGGACCAGGAGTGCTTGGAACGAACAAGGCTTCTGGGATTCGCTACATGCTCGACCCGAGAGTAGCTACAGGAAGTGCGTGGATCACCGGTGCTGACAGCCGTGGCAAGCACGTCATGAACTTGGTAAACGGTCGCGACTTCACTGCTGACGGAACACTTGACGTTGCCGAGATTCGCGACGACGACACCTGCCCAACATGTCGGTCTGCACTCACAATTAAGCGGGGTATCGAAATTGGGCACGTATTTCAACTTGGACCGAAATACGCAGAAGCCCTTGGTTTGCAAGTGCTTGACAAAAACGGCAAACAACAAACGGTCACCATGGGCAGCTATGGCATTGGCGTTTCGCGCGCAGTTGCAGCAATTGCAGAGGCCATGCATGATGACAGTGGTTTGCGCTGGCCGCTTGAGGTTTCACCGTTCGATGTACACATTGTGATTGCCGGCAAAGATGATGCAACGATTACCACTGCTGCAGAATCGCTCGCAGACGAACTTGAAGGCGCTGGTCTCAAGGTCTTGCTCGATGATCGTCAGGGAATTTCTCCGGGCGTGAAATTCAAAGATGCAGAACTGATCGGCGTTCCCAACATCGTGGTTGCCGGTCGCGGCGTTGCCAATGGAATGCTTGAAGTGCGTGATCGTTTTGCTGGAACTTCGATCGAAACTCCAATTTCGCAAGTCGGCCCACAGTTGGTCGCACAGGCTCGCGGGAAGTAGACGCTATGCAACTCCTTCGCGGAGTAGTTCATCATTACGACTGGGGCGATCAACAAACGATTCCCGAATTTCTCGGCGTAGAACCCGATGCGAAACCGTGGGCAGAACTGTGGTTTGGCACACATCGCTCTGGGCCATCACTCGTAAAAACGCAAACAGGCAATCAACCACTCTCTCAATATGCAGGCGACTTGTCGTTCCTGGTCAAGATCATTGCAGCAGCAAAACCATTGTCGCTGCAAACGCATCCAACCGATGAACAAGCGCAGTCTGGATATCAACAAGAAAACGAAATTGGAATTTCGCTCGATTCGCCTCTACGCATTTATCGAGATGCTTCCGCAAAACCAGAGTTACTCATTGCCATGTCGACTTTTGAAGCAATCTGTGGTTTTCGTAGCGACAGTGAAAATCTTGAGTTGTGCAATCGCTTTGGGTGGACCGAACTAGCAACGCATCTTGCAGACGACGGACTTGCCGAATGCGTGCGCTGGGCGCTCACCACCGGTCCTCATCAACTGCCGTTACACATGCCGGCCTGGGCCGGTCGACTTGCCACCATGTATCCAGGTAACGGCGGAATTCTCGTTGCACTGCTCATGCATCATGTGAAACTGCAACCTGGTCAAGCGCTGTACCTCGGAGCCGGCAACGTGCACGCGTATTTGGGCGGAACCGGATTCGAAGTGATGGCCTCTTCCGACAACGTGGTGCGCGCTGCATTTACTCAGAAGAATGTGAACATTGACGAGTTTCTTCATGTTGCCAACATGAGCGCCATTGCATCGCCGTTGATTGAGGCTGAACCTGTAAGCAACGGTGTGTGGCAGTATCCCGTGGCTACGTCTCGTTTTGGCACACAGCGCATTGATGTTTCAGGAACATATGAATTGCGCGCAACGCATGACGCCGAAATCTTGGTGTGCACTTCGGGCAATGCGACTTCGCTACATGCTGGTCAGGCCGCAGTTCTGCGAAATGGTGAATCAGTAGCGCTCAGTGGCAACGCAACGGTATTTCGTACGTGGGGAACCCACTAAACACTTAGTTCCCAGAAATCGTCTTGCGAATTTCCACAATCTTTTCAGTCGAATGATTAGCGTCGTCGCCTTTTTCTTCGAGCAATGCATTGCGGTCTTTTGCGGCTTCGCGCTCGGCAATGGTGGTGTCTACGCGAGCAATTGCGGCTTCAACACCATGTTCATGAATGTACGTTGCCCAATCAACCAGTGCTTCCACCATTTCAGATTCGGGTACGACAGCAACGTTGCGACCCTTTACAAATAGGTGACCACGTTTGTTACCTGCGGCAATGCCTAAGTCGGCTTCGCGCGCTTCCCCTGGGCCGTTCACCACACAACCCATTACCGCAATCTGCAGCGGAATTTTCTTGTCCTCAAATGCGCGCATTGCGCGATTGGCTACTTCGATGACGTCGATCTCTGCGCGACCGCAACTTGGACAAGCAATGAGGTCGACGTTCTTGCGCTCACGCAAACCGAGCGACTCAAGCAGCTGTCGACCAGCACGTGCTTCCTCCACAGGATCTGCAGTGAGGCTGTAGCGAATGGTGTCACCAATACCCTCAAGCAACAGCGTGGAAATTCCAGCAGTTGCTTTGATGAGACCGTTTGGCAGTGGACCCGCTTCGGTAACGCCTAAGTGCAACGGATAATTGGTAACTGCACTGAGTTGGCGATACGCCTCAACCATCAGTGGCACGTTCGATGCTTTCACCGAAATCTTGATGAGATCGAAATCAACTTCTTGGAAATATGCGATTTCTTGCAACGCAGACTCAACCATGGCTTCGGCTGTTAAACCACCATGCTTTTCATACAGCGCAGGGTCGAGTGAGCCGCCGTTGACACCAATACGAATTGGCACGTTGCGGTCACGCGCCTCCATGGCCACTGCTTTGATGTGCTCAGGCTTGCGAATGTTTCCTGGGTTCAATCGCAATCCGTGAACGCCCGCCTCAAGCGCGGCGAGTGCCATCTTGTATTGATGATGAATGTCGGCGATGATCGGCACCGGAGAACGCGGCACGATTTGTGCGAGTCCCTCAGCGGCTTCAATTTCGTTACATGTGCAACGGACAATGTCACAACCTGCAGCGGCGAGCGCATAGATCTGCTGCAGAGTTCCTTCAACGTCTGACGTTTTCGTGGTGGTCATTGACTGGATGCTGATTGGTGCTCCACCGCCAACTGCCACCTTGCCTACATGAATCTGCTTCGTCTGGCGGCGCTCAAAACTCATAGATACCAGTGTGCCACTACCCGAAGGGTTGCGTGATGTCTAGATACAAACCAGCAAAAGTAATCACAATGAGCAGTGCAATGACTGCCGTCGCAAGCGGAACCATCTTTCCAAAATCGGCCCGATATCGCACGCCATTGCGGCTGCGCAGTCTTTCGTAGGTGGCAACTGCGGCGTGGCCTCCATCAAATGGCAACGAAGGAAACATATTAAAGACACCAACGAAAACATTGACATACGCGAGCATCATGAGCACGCCCTTCAGCCCATCGCGCTCACCTGCCTCGCCACCGACCTGACTTGCACCAACAATCGTGCTTGGTCGCGTTGCCGGGTCTGCAACAGAGTCACGCAGGCTATTTATGGCGTTAGCAGGATTGATAATTTGTGGAAGCGCCTTCACCGATCCAACAATTGCCTGTGCACCATCGCGAACCGCATACACAAATGCGCTCGGCACCGATTGCTTGATGTAATCCATTGAATCGGTGCCAACACCCAAATAACCGCGTGTTGCGTCGGTCGGGTTAGCGGCCAGTGTTGCTTCAAATGATTGCTGCACTCCATCTCGTTCAATGTCAATCGCAATCACCTCGCCCGGCGCATTGCTCGTAATTGCGGTAACAAGATCTTCCCGCGACTTCAACATCTGCCCGTTGATTGATGAAATCACGTCACCTTCACGAAGGCCAATTTCAGCTGCAGGCGAACCACTGGTTGGTGCATAGACAATACGCACACTTCCCGTTTCACCTAAGCGGCCCGCAGCCGCATACACACCGATAAACAAGGTCAAGGCGATGACCATATGCATAAGCGAACCTGCAGTGATGACCAACAATCGACGCGGATACGACTTCGAGCGATATGAACGGTCTTCATCTGCTGGATCGCAATCGTCCAAGTTGCTCATGCCAATGATGCGAACAAAAGCGCCAAGAGGGATAGCGCGAACACCGTATTCAAGTTCGCCACGCTTCCTGCTCCACAGGCGAGGACCAAAACCCATGTAGAACTGCGTTACCTTCATGCCGGTTTTTCGCGCAGTCCAATAATGGCCATACTCGTGCAGAAAAATGGAGACGATCAGTCCAATGACAAACACCAACATCCACGGGTTGTTCATACCCAACCAAATAAAGAACGCTGCGAGTAGCGCTAAAGAGAGAGCTCCATTTTTACCGCCCGACTCTTCAGCCAAATCCTGTGTGTCTCCACCGGCAGCCATTTGCCCACGAAACTTGCGATACACGTCACTCATGCTGACAACACTTGCAGAGCAAAACGTCGCGCCAATGCATCAGCATGCAAAATGTCCTCAACAATTGTTGGCACAAGACCATCGTGTTGCTGCATCGTGGCATCAATCACTTCTGGAATCCTCGACCACATAATCTGTCCGCTCAGAAACGCCTCCACAGCAACTTCGTTTGCCGCACTCAACCACGCTGGTGCAGTTCCGCCCGTGCGTCCAGCCTGGTAGGCAAGGTTCAGGCAAGTGAAAGTCTGCGTGTCAGGGACCTCGAAATCAAGTCGTGCAAGCGTTGCCCAGTCAATCGAGCCAAACGGCACAGACGCACGACTTGGATAGCTCAACGCATACGCAATTGGTAAACGCATATCAGGCATTGACAATTGTGCAATCACTGCCCCGTCATTGAACTCCACCATCGAATGCACCACTGACTGCGGATGAACGACGACGTCGATGTCATCAATACTGGTACCAAACAGCTCGTGGGCTTCAATCACTTCTAAACCTTTGTTCATCAATGTTGATGAATCGACAGTGATCTTTGGCCCCATTGACCAAGTTGGGTGCTTCAATGCTTCTTGCACCGTCACCGTGGCTAGCGACTCTTTCGAGCGACCTCGAAACGGACCACCACTGGCCGTCAACAACAAGCGATTTACTTCCCTGCCACTATCACTTGAGCTTCTGAGACACTGATGAATTGCGCAATGCTCGCTGTCAACAGGCACAATGTCGGCACCTGGAATTTTGCGCAACGGTTGAACAACAGGACCAGCGGCAATGAGGCTTTCCTTATTTGCAAGCGCAAGTCGTTTTCCAAGTCGCAGCGTAGACATCGTGACCGAGAGTCCTGCAAAGCCAACGACACCATTCACCACAACATCGGCTAGTTCGGCAAGCACCGATTGGTCGGCAACCACTTCAACTCCAGGTAAAGCTTGTGCCACTTCTTTGCGCGCAGATTCATCGGTAACTGCCACAACTTTTGGCTTCCATTGTTTTGCCTGCGCGATGACCGCTTGCGCAGATGTACCAGCACCTAGGCCAACAACTTCAAATTGACCTTTGCTTTGCGCAATGTAGTCAAGGGTCTGCGTGCCAATAGAACCGGTCGAACCGGCAATAGCGACTCGAGTTATGCCCAAGGCGTGATAACCATGCCGAGGTAGTACACGGCTGGCAACACAAACAACATGCTGTCGAAGCGGTCGAGCGCTCCGCCGTGCCCACTCAACATTGTTCCAAAATCTTTGATGTCTAAATTGCGCTTGAACATCGATTCGGTGAGATCTCCAAGAGGAGCCATGATGCTGATGACGAGTGCCAACAGGATCCAGGAACCAAATGAGTTCCAGGTTGTGCTCTGCATTCCAATAAGCACGACGATGACAAACGTGCCGATGGTTCCACCGATTACACCTTCCACCGACTTCTTTGGGCTGATCCATTCGCGCAACGGTTGACGCCCAATTGCGGTGCCAACAAAGTAAGCAGCAACATCGTTGGCGATTACACCAGCAACAACGATAAACAGCGTGTCTGTTCCGCGATCCGCAAACGAGTCGCCAAGCGTTGACCAACGAAGAATGAGTCCTGCATACGAGCTCATGAGCCCGATCCACATCAACGCAATCATGGTTGCGGCGCTGTTCGGAACTGGCCCCGAATCGACACCGTCGCTAGCGACGAACATCAGCGAAGTTGCAACAAAGGCAAACATCAAGACGAGTGGTATTGCCGAATCGCCCTTCCAATAAGCAACTGCTGGAGCTGCGACACAGCCCACAATTCCAATAATTGAAATTGGACGATAACCAGCCTGCGTAATTTGTGTGAAGAATTCAAATGCGGCCAATCCGATTGCAATAACAACAAGCACCATCACAACGGCTGGGCTAATGAGCATTGCCCCCACGAATGCAGCGACCATCAACACGCCAACCGCAGTTGCAGTTGGCAAGTCACGACCCCCAGATGATGGGCGTGACATTGAACCCGTTCCACCCGGTCGACCAGCAACTGGACGACCACCCTGCGCTGGGCGTCCCGCGCGAGTGACTTGGGTTGGTCGTGTTTGCGCACCCGATGCATCACGTGGTGCAACAGGTCGACGAGTCTCTCCCGTTGGATCGGTCCCAATAACAATGCGACCTTCACGGCGAGGACGCTCAACCGGCGGCGGAGTTGTGGTTTCGAAACGACGCGAACCACCTGTGAGGTCTACTAGTGGACGACGAGCACCCGTTGATGGTTCGTTATATGCCGACCACACGTCGGTTTCATCATCAACTTCTGCAGCAGGACGACGAGCCGCCTCGGTGTCTTGCTTCATGAAGCGTGGAATTTCTCCAGTAGCTGGTTCGGTCCAATGTGGAAGTTGCTCGGTCTCATTGCCACCGAAGGAAAGCGCCGGGCCACTGTCGTCGTCGCTTCCGAATCGCACTACTCCGAACTCGTCACCAAAGTCAATCGTTGGATCGTTCGTGTTGTCGCTTCCGTAATTGTCATCAGCCATGAGTGATCTCCTTACACTTCGAGTAGTTCTTGTTCCTTACGCGCAAACGCTTTCTCAATTTGGTCAACATGTTCTTGCGTGAGCTTGTCGAGTTCTTTTTCTGCGCGGTCAAGATCATCTTTCGAGATGTCGCCATCTTTTTCTGACGTCTCAAGAACTTTTCGAGCATCTCGCCGAACGTTGCGCAACGCGATTCGACCATCTTCAGCCATGTTTTTCACAACCTTCACGTATTCCTTGCGACGCTCTTCGGTCAGCATGGGAAAAGACAAGCGAATGACCACACCATCGTTTCCCGGGGAAACGCCAAGATCACTGGCTTGAATGCCCTTTTCAATCGCGGCAATTGATCCGCGGTCATGAGGCTTAATGATCAACATTCGCGCTTCAGGAACCTGGAAGGTGGCCAATTGCTGCAAAGGAACGGTTGCCCCGTAGTACTCCACGGGAATGCGCTCGACAAGCGAGGCGTTTGCCCGACCAGTTCGAACACCTAAAAACTGGGATTGGACATGATCACAGGCTTTTGCCATTTTGTCCATGGCGTCCAGCAAAGTCTCTTCAATCACTCAACCAGCGTACCTATTTCTTCACCCAGGAGTATGGACTTCACGTTTCCACGCTGCAATAGGTTGAATACCACGATTGGCAAGTTGTTGTCTCGGCAGAACGTAATTGCCGTACTGTCCATGACTTTTAGGCCCTTGTTGATGACTTCGAGATATGAAATATGCGAATACTTCGTGGCCGTCTTGTCAATTTTTGGATCAGCCGTATACACACCATCAACGCCAGAGTGTGTGCCCTTCAAAATTACTTGTGCCGAAATTTCCGCAGCACGCAACGCAGCTGCCGTATCGGTAGTGAAGAATGGGTTCCCAGTTCCGCCCGCCAAAATAACAATGCGACCCTTTTCCATGTGGCGCTCCGCGCGACGGCGAATGTAGGGCTCAGCAACTTTTGGCATTTCAACAGCAGACATCACGCGCGACTGTTGGCCAACTCGCTCAAGAGCATCTTGAAATGCAAGACCGTTCATGACCGTTGCCAACATTCCCATGTAGTCGGCTTGCGCTTGGTCCATTCCTTGGCCCGCACCTTTAAGGCCGCGCCAGAAGTTTCCGCCACCAACGACCACGGCGATGTCAACGCCCAGTTCTTGTTTGGTTTCGTACAGTTCGGTCGCAACTTGATGCAACACATCAGTGTCGAGACCGAACCCAGATTTTTCGGCTAATGCCTCACCTGAAAGCTTAAGAACAATTCGATTCCAACGAGCCTTTGGGTGTGCAGCCATGTACGAAATCTACAACTATCCGATCTCAACCTGGGAATAACGCACGATGGTGGACTTGCCAATGACCTGAGCAACGGACTGCTTGTCGTCCTTTGCGTAGGGCTGTTCAAGCAAACAGATGTCCTTAAAGAAGCCCTGAACACGACCGTCCACAATTTTGCCAATTGCGGCTTCCGGCTTGCCCTCGTTGCGAGTAACTGTTTCAAGGGTTGCGCGCTCGGCAGCAATAACGTCTGCCGGAACATCGTCCTTCTTCAAGTACTTCGGACGAGCAAATGCAATGTGCACTGCAATGTCGTGAGCCAGTTCCTGCGATGCATCTGCCATTTCTACAATGACGCCGTTTACACCGCGACCGCCCTGGATATGTGAGTACAAGTCAAGAACGTTTCCTGATGCTGCTTCAAAACGAACCACGTCGCCAAGGTCAATTTTTTCCTTAAGCAAAATCTTGAGGTCTTCAAGCTGCTGATTGCGCTCACTCACTGCTGCTTCACCCTTAGCAATCACCAAATCGGCCAGTGCTTCGGCCTCTGCAATGAACTGTTCGCTTCCTGCAACGAAGTCCGTTTCGCACTTGAGTTTCACGATTGCGGCAACATTGCCAGTGATTTTTACAGCCACCACGCCCTGTGCGCTCTCGCGATCATCACGCTTTGCACTTGCCGCAAGGCCCTTTTCGCGCAACCACTGCTTTGAAGCTTCGATGTCTCCACCGTTTTCTTCCAATGCCTTCTTGCAATCCATCATTCCCGCACCTGTTGTGGCGCGTAGTGATGCGACGTCTTTAGCGGTAAATGACATGATCAGCCTTCGACTTTTGTTTCGGTTGCGGATGCAACACGTGCATCACGCTCTGCTTGTGCTTCTGCAGCGGACTTGCGTGCGGCATCTTGCTGAGCTTCGAATGCTGCTTGTTCGTCTGCGCTACGTGGTGCTGGTGCTGCGGCTGGTGCCGATGAACGACCAGAAGTCTTTTCTGCAATGAAGCGACCTTCAATCACTGCTTCACAGATAACGCGAGCCATCAATTCGTTTGCACGAATTGCGTCGTCGTTGCCAGGAATTGGGAACGTGATGAGGTCTGGATTCACGTTGGTGTCAACCACTGCGATTACAGGAAGTCCGAGCTTGTTCGCTTCGGTCACTGCAATGCTTTCCTTCATCGTGTCAATAATGAACACGGCCGTTGGGCGACGTGACATGTTGCGAATACCTGAAAGGTTCTTCTGCAACTTCTCGAGTTCACGCGAGATGAGAAGGGCTTCCTTCTTTGGCATGAGTTCGAATTCGCCGGTGTCGCGCATGCGCTCGTAGTCCTGCATCTTCTGAACACGCTTTGAAATGGTGTCGAAGTTGGTGAGCATTCCACCCAACCAACGCTCATTGATGTACGGCATGCCGCACTTGTCAGCGAAAAACTTGATTGGATCTTGTGCTTGCTTCTTGGTTCCGATGAACAAGATGCTTCCACCGTTTGCGACCATGTCGCGAACAAACTTGTATGAAGTATCAACACGATCGAGCGTCTGCTCAAGATCGATGATGTAAATGCCGTTGCGCTCACCAAAAATGAATCGCTTCATTCGTGGGTTCCAACGATGGGTTTGGTGTCCGAAGTGCACGCCTGCTTCAAGCATTTGGCGCATGCTGACGATTGCCATGACTATCTCCTCTCCTGTGGTTAAGAAACTTGAGCCCCGGCGTTTTCACGACCACAGGGTGGAACTCAAGTATGTGAATTTGGTATTGCACCGCGGTTTTACGGCCGTGGTGAGTGTATCGGCACTAAAACAGCTCGGGGCCTTAGCCCGCTTGAGTTGTTTGCTGAAATGGCACACGTTGTTGGGTCGAGATAGACCCCCAACCTGCGGACTCCGACATACAGTCCACCACCCGATGTTCCAATGCGAAAGCCCGCAGATACGCGGTCTCCTGCACGGACCTGCGCGCTCTCCAAGCGACCATGGGTGACCAACACCCCGTTCGTGGCACGTACCACCACATATAAGGTGCCTGCCACTGACCCCACGAAGGTGACTTCCCCACTCGATACCGAATACACGGGGGCGCGTGGCGGAGTGACATATTCAATTCCGCGATTACCAGCACACCACGTGCATGACGGTTGACGAAACGAATCTGTTACCGCAAATTGCGTTGGCAGCATAAGCGCACACAGCGCAGCAACGAACTCAATCAATTTCGGCGGCACGAAGTCGTGACCGCAATTGCAGTACCGCCTTCGTATGAATCTGCGACACTCTGCTCTCGGTTACACCGAGCACATCGCCAATTTCGGCAAGTGTGAGATTCTCTTCGTAATACAACACAAGAACGGTTCGTTCTTTCTCGGGAAGCTTCTTCATTTCTTGGCGCATAATTCTGCGCGTTTCGTCTGCTTCAACGACTGCGTCTGGGCTGGTAGCGCGATGCATGTCTGAATGTGTGGCTGTTGCCGTGTTGTCGGCAACCACATGGTCGAGCGGACCAACCGAACCTGCCGCAATGTCGGATAACCATTTTTGAAAATCGGATTCAGAGATTTCCAACTTCGCCGCAATCTCCTCTTCAGACGGCGAACGACCTAGTTCATGTTCAAGCGTGGACATCGCTTGCTCTACCGATCGCGACTTTGAGCGCACGCTGCGCGGAACCCAGTCAAGTGCCCGCAAACTGTCGAGAATGGCGCCGCGGATTCTTGGAATTGCATATGTCTCAAACTTTGCACCTTGCGTTGGGTCATACCGATCGATGGCATTCATTAATCCGAACACGCCAGCCGAAACCAAATCTCCCGTGTCAACACGCTTCGGTAATCCTGCTGCAAGACGACCCGCTACGAACTTGATAAGCGATGCGTAGTGAACAACGAGCCACTCCCGTGCAATCGGATCTTTACCGTCGTGCCACTGCTGCCAAGCGTCCTCAATAGTTAGGCGAACAGGCAGAGCATTCATGCCCTGTAATTATGCCCGCGGATGAGATACCCCGTAGGCAGACTTCAGCCGTTCTTTGCTCACATGCGTATAACGCTGAGTCGTTGCCACGTCACTATGCCCTAACAGTTCTTGGACTGCCCGCAAGTCGGCCCCGTTATCGAGCAAATGGGTCGCGAATGTGTGACGCAATGCGTGAGGGTGCGTTGGTGCAAGTGAACGCGCATCAATAATCCGACGCACATCTCGCGCGCCAAGTCGACCTCCACGACCATTAACAAACAACGCCAGCTCAGTTTTGTCTGCAGCTACTTCTGAACGGAGTAACGACCACGCTGTAAGTGCAACAAGTGAAGGCTCACTCACGGGAACTCGGCGTTGCTTGTTGCCCTTACCCGTGACAATTAGTGCCTGCTGCTTTACATTTACGCTGTCCACATCGAGCGAACACAATTCGCTGACGCGCAGTCCACTTCCATACAGCAATTCAATAATTGCGGTATCACGAGCTTTCTTCCAGTCGGGGTCTTCATCGTTAGCAGCATGCAGCAGAGCATTCAACTGTTCATTCGTGAGCACCTTTGGAAGTCGACCCGTGTCGGTAGGTGTTCGTACGCCAGCCGTTGGGTCAATGTCAATTTTGTGATCGCGCACCAACCACGCAAAGTACTTGCGCAACGCCGCTACCTTTCGGCCGACACTGCGCTTAGCCATCTTCATCGTGGTGAGAAATCCGATGTATTGCCGCACCACGTCCTTGGTTACCTTGCGAGGGTCATTGATGGACTGGCGTTCAACCCAGTTTGCGAATTGCGAAATGTCGCTTACATATGCAGAAATGGTGTTTGCAGACGCGGCAGTAAGAGACGTAGCGAAATCGTCAATCTCCCAAGCGGTGCCTACCTCCATGAATTCCACCGTACCCCGCAGGTGTTTGCGCACCGAGCACCTCCCACCAACCACCGTTGTTCACGACCCAACCCATTGACTCCATACGCCCTAAGGCAAAAGCTATGTCAACAACATCACGTCTCGTGCGCAGTACCAGCTGATCCAGCGTGAGCGCGTCACCGGCCATTGCGCAAGCAAGTGCGGCATCGTCCGGCAATAACGAACTGCGATCATCAAACAGCGGAGGGTGCACACGGCGTGTATCGAGCCCCAGTGCTACCAGCACATCGTCTACAGACACCACCGGTGCACACCCCTGCTGCAATAACAAATTTGTTCCAGCCGACGAAGTGTTACGGGGCGAACCAGGTACAGCCATCACCGTGATGTCGCGCTTCTGTGCTTCTTCAACCGTGATCATGGAGCCGCCGGTAGCGCGCGACTCCACAACAACAACCACTTCCGATAATGCAGCGAGCACTCGATTGCGCAGAGGGAATCGATACGGCTCGGGAGAAGTACCTGGAGGCGACTCACTGAGCAGTAATCCGTGTTCAGAAACAAAATTCCACAGTTCTATATTTTCTTTTGGGTACACCACGTCGAGACCAGACGCCACTACTCCAATGGGAATACCAAGACGAGAACGATCGCTTGCACGCGAGTATGCAACCGACACACCCTTATGCGCCCATGCGTCGATGCCGCGAGCAAGACCAGACACCGTTGCAATCCCCTGTTCGGCGAGATCAAACGAGATATGCGACGCCATGTATCTGCCAGCAGCAGTTGCAGAACGCGTACCGACAATGCCAACACGACGTTGATTGAGGGCTTCAAGGTTGCCACGAAAAAACAACACAGGACTTCGGGTTGGATCGTGTTGCAACATGTACGGAAAATCTGGAGCGCCAACATAAGTGACCGACATTGCTGTGAGCTCAAGACGCTGTGCCATTCGTTCGCACTCCTGCAACGTGGGTTGATTGCTGCCAAGCGTGAGTGCAACTTCACTTGGGATTTGCTGAGTCAACAGTTGCGATAGCTTGCGACTGGTAAGAGTTGGCTTAGTTGCCAGCACTGCAGCAACCACTCGCTCGTCATCGAGCGACATCACGGTTGCACTACCTTGTCTCCAGAGAACTGTGGCTGCACTCCAACGCGAAGAGCAAGGGCAACGGCAACATGCACTTCTTCAACACGCTCAGATTGATCTCGAAGATCGGATACGGTGCGCGCCACGCGACGAATACGGTGATAGCCACGACCAGACAGTCGGCCGCGCTCGACATGATGCCGAAGCAACGATGCTGCCTCAGCAGTAAGTGGCGCGAACTTGTCTAACGCGTCGGCAGAGAGCGCCGAGTTAACGCAACCATTTCTGCTCATTGCAAGATCTCGTGCAGTGGCTACGCGCAGTGCTATGTCGTGACTTGATTCGGATGCTTTTGCTGCAAGCAACTCATCCACGTGTGGACGAGTAACCGCAACCCGCAAGTCGAATCGATCAAGCAACGGACCCGAGAATCGACGTAGATACTTTTGCTTCGCACGATCGTCACACACGCAGAGACCGGGAGTGCCCTCACCGCATGGACACGGATTTGTTGCAGCGACTAACAAAAACTTCGCTGGCAACTGCACTGAAGACTTCGCTCGTGCAACTCGAACTACGCCTTCCTCCAACGGTTGACGCAAAGCGTCGAGCACACTTGGGGCGAACTCACCCAATTCGTCAAGGAACAGCACGCCATTTGTGGCCAAGGAAATTTCCCCTGGACGAAGCGATGATGTTCCACCTCCCACCATGGCAACGAGTGATGTGGAGTGATGTGGCGCACGCAGCGGAGGCCTAATTACTAAACCGCTAACAGGCAACGCAATATGTGCAGCAGAATGAACAATGGTGGTGGTCACTGCGTCTTGTGTTGACAGGTTTGGCAATATTCCAACAAGACGCTGCGCAAGCATGGACTTTCCTGCACCCGGCGGACCAACAAGCAGCATGTGGTGAGCACCTGCTGCAGCAATTTCACAAGCATGGCGCGCGGCACTTTGCCCACGCACATCGGCCATATCGGGAATGTCGTGTTGTGAGTGCTCAACCTGCACTTCGACCGATTGTTGCCATTGTTCTTCCTCACGAATGCAGCGAACCAACTCAGCAAGATTGGACACCGAACGAACGACACGACGCGATGCAATGTGTGCCTCACGTTCGGCAACTCGAGGAACAATGACCACTCGATCGTCGAGCGAAGCAACAAGTGGAACTACGCCCGGAACGCTGCGCAATGAACCATCAAGCCCGAGTTCGCCTACAAATGCAAACTCTCTAACCGAGTCGGCTGTGAGTACTTCTTGAACCACCAATAACCCAATAGCAATTGCCACATCGAGCCCAGCACCACCCTTGCGTTCGTTTGCGCCATTTGCGAGGTTGACGGTGATGCGTCTGTTTGGCCACGGCAAGTCGCACGACAACAACGCAGCCCGCACTCTGTCGCGAGATTCGCGACACGCTTCATCGGGTTGTCCAACAATGGTAAATCCCGGCAGACCCATTCCTGAATGAATTTCGATATCTACGGGGGCACCCTGTACTCCAAGCAACGTTGCAGAACGAATAGATACAAATGACATACACCGAGGTGTGCCCTTGACTGCGCTTTCGGAAGCACATTTTGAGTGCCACCATCTATGCGTCTAATCCTGTGAGAATGTTCGTGTGCGTCGCCTCATTCCGCTGCTCTTCATTGCGCTAATTACGATCTCTGCGTGCGCCGAGACTCCGCGCACGGGAACAAACTTCTGTCGCCAGTTAGCAAAAGAAATGCCTGGAATTGCAGTAATGCCTGCAACCGTTGAAGAAGTAAACGCGGCAGTTGGACATTTCACAAGATTGCAGAAAGTTGCACCACTCGAAGTACAACAGGACTGGGATGTTCTGACTGAACTCATGATCGCCGCTTCAAAAGTAAAAGCAGACGATGCAGAGAGCGTTCAAAAAGTTGCCGACTTGGCATATACCTCTGAGGCGAGCTCACTTGCCGCTTCAGAATGGGTGAAGGCAACCTGTGGGGTTGATATTTCGCTTGGCGTTCAAATAACGCCGTAATTCAATTAGCGAATTTCTCCACGTTTTACAATCACTTTGTCGACAAGACCATATTCTTTTGCCTGATCTGGCGTGAACCAACGATCGCGCTCTGAGTCCTGTTGAATTTGCTCGATCTTTTGACCCGAGTGGAACGCGATCAGTTCGGCCATGCGCTTCTTGGTGTATTGCAGCTGCTCGGCCTGAATTGCAATGTCTGACGCCTGACCACGAAGCCCGGCAAGTGGTTGGTGCATCATGATGCGTGCGTTTGGCAATGTGTATCGCTTGCCCGCTGTTCCTGCAGTGAGCAAGAACTGGCCCATCGAAGCCGCAAGACCTAAGCACACAGTTGCAACGTCGCAGCTAATGAATTGCATGGTGTCATAAATTGCCATACCTGCAGTTACCGAACCACCCGGACTATTGATGTACAACCACACATCGGCCTTTGGATCTTCACCTTCGAGGAACAACAACTGTGCGCAAATTTGATTTGCAACATCGTCGTTCACGTCGCTGCCCAACATAATGACTCGGCTTTTCAACAAACGAAGAAATATGTTGCTTTGCGAATCTGGGCCGCCGTCTTGTGCAAATGGCGTATTCGGCAAGTGAAGTGGGCTGTTACTCATGGCGATCAGACTACTACCCCACTATTGGGCAGTAGGGAGTGGCATGAAGTGACGCCGAACACCACTAAACACCACAACAACGCGTTCATCATTGGCGATTTCGCCACGAATAGCGAGTAGACCTGCCAGCCCAGCCGTGCCTGTAGGGCTCACATCGATTGATGTCACTTTGTGTGCAAGTGCATATGCATCGACGACGTGCTGCTCTGTTGCTACCACTGGTGATCCTCCGCTGTCCGCCATTGAGTTGCATACGCCAACCCAGTCGTATGTTTCATCATCCAAAATTCCATCTGCAAGCGACGACTGCACGTTCTCCCATGCCCACATACATTCAGACCAACGCGGGCCAGCATTCTTTCCGCCGCCACTTGCGACCGCATGTTGCCATGCGCGAGCGAGCGGTGCACAACCAGCAGTTTGCACTGCATGCAGTTTTGGTCGAAGACCACCCGCATACAAACCAGCACTTCCACATGCTGCAAAAGCACCGCCGCCAACTTGCATGAACACTCGGTCGAGTGGTGGTCCACTGACACGTTCCATGCTGTCGGCCATTTCCCAACCGATAGTGCGACCGCCATCGAGGCACCATGCATTCTCAGTTCCTTGAACGCCAAACGGAATTGCACCTCGCGCAACTGATTCACGGAAGCGATGCACGCACGGATCTCCCGGCGGATCGTTTGGTAAACGCGGGCAACGCACAATGTTGGCACCAACCGAGAGCAATAAATCGGTGAGTTCGGCCGCTGCGTTTTCAGGAACAAACACTTCAATTGGCCAATTCATTGCC
>Ga0208009_1000070_pt1 | contig 26935 bp, 22 predicted proteins | sample Wag4_2014_7_16_FD_187364 | JGI IMG/M metagenome (GOLD analysis project Ga0208009, IMG submission 187364) | Fresh water mixed with fracking chemicals microbial communities from Ohio, USA - Utica-2 Time Series FC 2014_7_16 (SPAdes) (version 2) ...
TTGGATGTGGGTGGCACAGCTTCCACCATCAACACTATAGTGGGCAATGAATTATCTTTGAGCAATCAATTGGGCACAGCCTACAAAGGCAGCAACAATACCAATAATGCTGTGACAGGCACACTAGTGGCTCCAGCAGGAGTGGGAGCTCAGTTTGATGTGACTCGCAGTGCTGGAGTGTATACCTTGGTGCAAACTCCTGGAGCATCACCCGCACCATACAATTATCAAAAAGGTGACAGATTAAAAATATTAGGTACTGCTTTGGGCGGAAGTACTCCTGCCAACGATGTAAATATTTTAATCACTGCCACAGGTACAGGCAATGATATCGACTCATTCACATACACAGGTACTTCTATATCGGGAGGCGCCACTTATCTTAACGTGGGACACACCGGTTACACCGGCAGCACAGGCAGTGGATTTCAAATCAATGTCACAAGAGCAGGTGGCACTGGCACATATTCACCCATCAGCTTGATTGTGGCAGGCACTGGTTATATTGTGACTGAACAGGTCACATTTGCAGGCACTCTTTTTGGTGGTGCATCTCCAGCCAATGATATTGTGTTGGAAATAGACTCAGTGACTGGCACAGGCGATGTATTAACTTTCACTGTGGTGGGCACACCAGTGGGAGATTCAGGTGATCAAACCTACAACGGTGTAGCAGCTGCCAACGTGGCACATCTAGGTAGCGGAGCAGAATTTAATATCACTAGAACCACAGGCACATATTCAGCCACCATCAATCAAGCAGGCACATTGTATGAAGAAGGCAACACAATCACAGTGTTGGGCACTACTCTTGATGGAGCGACCACTGCCAACGATGCCACCATCACAGTGACTGGTATCACAGGTGGAGGTTTGATAGACACTATTTCTATCAGTGGTTTGGGTTATGCAGGAGATTCCATCACTGTTTATCCCACCATGGCCATCAGTGAACCCATCACAGGCAATATACCTGCTGGCACTGCACTGAACGTGGGAGCCATTGCCACTTTCCAAGTGGATTTTCAATCTCCGCACGGATTGGTTCCAGGCACAACAATATTAAGTCAGGTCACTTCACAACCTGCACCAGATCTTTCATCCACTGCTAGAACTTTTTCTGTGGGCAGTGGCACATGGTCAGTGGCTGGTTTTGGAGGAATTTTTGTAGCTGTGCGATCAGGATCCACAGCAACCCAGCGTTCAACCAATGGACAGACTTGGGCAGCAGGTGGAGCGTTGCCTTCATCAGTTTCATGGGTTTCAGTGGCAGCTGGTCAAGTGGGTGGCACAACATATTTCGTGGCCATTGCCAGTGGCAGCACTGATGTTGCTTGGTCAGTGAACGGTGGAGTCAGCTGGAGTATTGCCAGCACATTAATGCCCAGCAGTGCCAACTGGAGCAAGGTGACCTACGGTGACAGCAGATTTGTGGCTGTGTCCACTGGAGGCACTGCAGCAGCTTACAGCACCGATGGTGGAGTCAACTGGGTATCCAGTACTCTGCCCAGCAGCGGAACCTGGACTGGTGTAACTGCAGGATTGATAGGAACTTCCACATATTTCGTAGCAGTGGCTTCAGGCGGCACAACGTCGGCATATTCACCAGATGGTGGTGCCAACTGGATTGCTACAGGAGCACTGCCAGCCAGCGCCACATGGAGCGCAATCAGTTACGGTAACAATAGGTTTGTGGCCATCAGCTCTGGCAGTACCAATGCAGCATTTTCCACCAACGGAACCACTTGGACTCTAAGCACTCTGCCCAGCAGCAGCACATGGAATGAAATAATTTACGGCGATGATGTGTTTTTGATTGCTGCCACAGGCACCACTGATGCGCTGACATCATTTACTGGTGAAACAGGTTCATTCACTGCAAGAACTTTGGCCACATCATCCACATGGGATTCATTAGCCTACAGTTATTATACAGGTCAAGGTTTTGGAAGATTTGTGCTCACAGACCAAAGCACCACTGCTTTAGAAATCAATCTAACTTCAGCCAATCATCAATTAGGCACAGGTCCACATGTGGTATCTGCAGTGCCTAGTCGTTCTTCCATTAGATTTGTGGCCAGAACCACAGGCATTGTGAACACCACCAACAGTTCTGTCACAGGAGTGGTGTATGCCAGACCAGACAGTTTCTTTGTGCATAGACCATTTGATGGTGGAGTGCAATTGGGCACAGGAAATCCCAGTCATGGTGCACAAGCCATTAGACAGAGCAAGAAATATATCAGATATCAATCAGGCAAAGGCATCATGTACACCACTGGGGGATTATTTGCTCCCAGTTACAACTTGTCAGGAGCCACAGCTTCTGGCACAGCAGTAAACAGTCTAATAACTTTTGTGGCAGATGACACAGATCACGGAGTGCAAGCAGGTTGTGTGATAGAAACCATAGGCTTTGTAAGTTTTGAATACAATGGTGAATTCACAGTGGAGAGTGTGATAGATGCACGTAGATTCACTGCTAGATCAGCAGTGGTACTCACTACCACCACAGCACAATTGGGCACTGATTGCAAAATGATTTTGAAACGTTGGCACGGCAGCACTGTGCGTATTGGAGCTTTTGATGAACAGAATGGAATATTTTATCAATATGATGGCAATGAAATGGCAGTGGTACGCAGAAGCAGCACCAATCAATTGACTGGTACTGTGGCCTGCAATGTGGACAGCAATGCAGTACAAGGCACAGGCACAAGATTTGAAGATCAGTTGAAAGCAGGAGATAAGATTGTGATCAGAGGTATGAGTCACTTGGTTACTCAAATCACATCTCAGACTCAGATGTTTGTGACTCCGGATTGGCGAGGCGCCAACAATATCACAGGAGCCAGAGTGTGTATCACTGAAGAATTATATGTGCCACAAAGTCAATGGAACTTGGACAAATTGGATGGTAATGGACCAAGTGGATATGACATATTGCCATGGCGTATGCAGATGTTGGGTATGCAGTATTCATGGTATGCAGCAGGATTTATTGAATGGATGTTGCGAGGCGCTGATGGTAGATTTGTGTTCTTACATAAGATAAGAAATTCCAACACCAACACTGAAGCTTACATGCGTACTGCCAACCTTCCTGTGAGATATGAAGTGGAAAATCGCACAGCAATAGGTAAATTATACACCAGCATCAATGATTCAGCAACCACAATACAATTGGTTGACACCAGTAGATTTCCTGAAAACGGTGTGGTCTACATCAACAATGAAATGATATCCTACAATGGAAAATCAGGCAGATCATTGTTAAATTGCACCAGAGCAGCCACATTCAGTTCATTCACAGCAGGTATCAATAGATTATACACAGCTGGTGTGGCAGCATCACACACAGCAGGAGTTGGAGTCACACTGATCAGTTGCACAGCCACTCCCACAATCAGTCACTGGGGTTCAGCATTATTAACAGACGGTATGTTTGATGAAGATCGAGGATACATTTTCAACTATGCTGCCACAGGATTGAGTGTGAGCACTGCCAAACAAACAGCATTTATGATCAGACTGGCTCCATCAGTTTCCAATGCATTGGTAGGAGATTTGGGTGAGAGAGATTTATTAAACAGAGCACAATTACTATTGAACGAAGTGGCCGTGACCACAGATACAGGCACAGGAACGGTGGTTGTGGAAGGAGTATTGAATCCAAGAAATTATCCATCCAATCCTGCCAACATTACCTGGACTGGTCTGGCCAGCACAGCAGCAGGAGGTCAGCCAAGTTTTGCACAGATAGCATTGGGAGGATCTATCAACTGGGGAGGAGTTCCTTCAACTACTACCACAGCTACCATTCAAGGTGCATTGACCACTACCATCACTGCCAGAGGATTCACCACAGTCACACAGAATTTGACAGCTATTGCCAACTCAGGATTTAGAACAAGAGCATTTCAAACTACCAACAATGATTTCTTCATTACCAATACTGCCTATGATGCACTCACCAGCACTCCTTTAAGAGTGGGAGATAGAATAGTAGTAGGCACTTATGTAACCAGTGGTCAAACCATATCCACCATCACTCGTGCTTATTTGGGATCTGTTTACACTAGAATCGTGATGAGTTCAGTGGCCAATAACAACAGTCCTATAGGTGTCAACATCACTGCGCCAGTGCAGAACAGCATTTCAGTGAATTATGCCAGTGCCTATGTGAACGGTAGAACAGACTTTTTAATCACTGACACTGACAGTACCACATCCAATATTGCATTGGGTGATGTGTTGAATGCAACTACTTTTGTGATCAGCAGTCAAACTGTCTCCGGCATAACCTCTACTTATGCTCGTGTGAATGGTGTGAATTACACCAGAATAGTGATGAGCTCAGCTGCCAATGCCACACAGGCAGTAAATACCAATACCAGCACCACTGTGACTGCATCAGGCACTGGTGCTTCATACGCAGGTAACTTTATATTTTTCACACAGGCCACTTGGAACAACTCAGGTGCTGCCAACGGTACCAGAGTGGCCACTTCATTCACTCAATTTCCAGCCAACACTTCTGTGAGTGCTGTGAGCACTAGAAGATTAGGATCCACTACTGTGATCAGAGCCACATTCACACAAACTTTGACCACTTCTGTGTCAGCAGCTGGCACAGTGACATTCCAGTTTGGAGATCCACAGTTTGCACTGCCAGGTGAACAGGTATTCTCATTCTTGGTACAACCAGGTGCATTGAACGCATTAAGTTTGGGTGAATTGAAAGAATTGACCACCACTGCCATAGGTGGCAGAGGCACGTTCCCCAATGGTCCAGACGTGCTGGCCATCAATATCTACAAGATATCAGGCACAGCAGTGAACGGATCTGTTATTTTACGTTGGGGTGAAGCTCAGGCGTAACAATCTTTTGACTGTCTCCAGGCACTATTCTGTAATTGTCTTCCACGCTGTCCGCAGTGGAAACTTCTGTGATTGAACTGTTGTCCAACACTGCTTCCAATTGATGAGGTTGCAAAGGAGGATTTCTCCAAGTGTGTCCTTCCAAAAGTTCTTTCTGATAAATTTTTCCATCTTTGGTGTCTATCCAACGTACCAAAAATTTTCCTGAATTCACAAACCAAGTTTCATCTTTGATTTTGTGAAAATGCAATGAACATTTGTTGCCTGCTTTGGTGAACACTAGTATTTTTCCACAGTACTGATCATTGGTGGCCCATATCAATTCATATCCCCACCCCTTGTCTATTTTGCCTTCAGATCTAGTTACAGTCATGTTCAATGTATTCCTTTATGGTTTTGTATTGGATGTTCACATGAGTATTTAAAAGACTATTGTTCGAACAGGTGTAACTTTGATATTGTGTTTTTAATTGATCTGGCATGGGTATCAATTGAATGTGAGCTTTGTATTTTTTGGCTATTAATTCTGCCACAGCAGCAAAACTCACAGGCATTCCTGTGCCCACATTAAAAATACCATTGATATTTTTGGTAAGCATTTGTTGATGTATTTCACAAACGTCTGTGACACATACAAAATCTCTCTGATAATTTTCACTGTTTTCGAAAAGTTTAATTACTCCTGTTTGTTGAGCTTGTTGAATAAATTTTGAAATGGGAGATGCTTGGTTACCTTTGTGTTCTTCATGTGCTCCATATACATTGAAATATCTAAAACCTTGTACTGTAATTTTATATGTTTTGGATTCAACTGTTCTATCAAATAAAAACTTGCTCCAAGCATAAGCACTTTGTGGTGATTTTGCAGAATCTTCTTTAAAGTTTTTAGTATTACCATACACACTGGCAGAACTAGCATATTGAAAATTAATTCCTGATTTTTCACATGCTTGTAAAAGTTTTGTGCTGAAATCATAATTCATTAGCATTAATTTTTCCACATCGGTTTCAGTGGTGCTACTGATAGCACCTAAGTGTATCACTTGATCATACTTGGACACATCTGGAAACTCATTAGAAACATAATCATAACCTTCCACTGTGTGTCCTTTATGCACCAAATGTTTGAGCAGATTTTGACCGATAAATCCCTTGTGTCCTGTGATTAATATTTTCATGATTGTAATCTATCTATGATTTTTGTAGTGGAAAATCCTTCCACTGTGGGAAATATAATCACTTGTGCTAATTCATTGCCCACTGTGGTGGCCACTGTGTAGTCTCCACCTTTGACAATAATATCTGGTTTAATTTCTTCTATGGCTTTTTGTGGAGTATCTTCGGAAAATATTATCACTTCGTCCACCCAAGGTAACATTTCCAATTGACGTTTTCTAATGTTGATATCATTTACTGGTCTGCCTTCACCTTTTAATCTACGCACACTGTCATCATCATTGATTCCCACTATTAATTTTTTACCTTGATTTCTAGCAAACTTTAACAATTCCAAATGTCCTGTGTGTAGTATATCAAACACTCCGTTGGTCCATACCACTCCTTTGTTTAAATCTTCTTTGGTGACAGGTGCTACACCAAATTTTTCCACATTTCTTGCTGCTGCATAACATGCCAATTCACAAGCACGTGGCACAGTCATGCCTCGTTTGATACCATACGCTATCACTGCCAACACAGTGTCTCCTGCTCCAGTGACATCTGCCACTTCTCTCACAGGTTCTTTCACGTGTGAGTATACACCTTCTTTAGAAACGATGTGAATACCTTTGGCTCCATCTGTGATCACCAGCCATTGCCAGCGGTGTGTTTGAGCAAATTTCACAGCTGAATCCACATCAAACTCACCATTCCAAGATTCATATTCTTTCATGTTGGGTTTTACTAAAAATGCTCCATCGTAATAGTCAGCACTTTGTTTGGGATCTACCAATACCCATTGAGTTTTTTCTAAAATACTTTTTACTGTGTGTGACTTGATAACTCCTTTGGCATAATCACTCACTAATACCATGCTTTTTTCTGTGAGAGAAAATAACAATTGTGATAAACAACTGTCCTTGGTGTATTGTTTTTCTCTATCCCAACGCAGTATGTGTTGACCTCTTTGTTCAACCAATCTTATTTTTGTTGTGGTAATCACTGCATCTTCTGCTATGGATAAAAATACATTGCTGTTTTTTAATAAATTAACCAATCCATATCCATCTGTGTCTTTGCCCACTGCTCCATACAATTGTACATCATTGTGAATGGCAGCCATATTCACTGCTAAATTAGCAGCACCACCTGGAGAAACTTTTTGATTTTGTTCTAATAAAATAGGAATGGGTGCTTCAGGCGACATGCGATCAGCAGTGCCCATGATCCAACGATCCAGCATTATATCACCGATTATTTTGATCATTATAGAAATTTTAACATCTTGAAAACTGTTTCCAGTTTGATTTGATTGGTACGATTCTGCAGTGTGTTTCTCAATCCTTGATGCAGAGGTTTGGGCCATTTGCCAAACTGTACCCAAGCATATCCATCATGTTCCTCATTCAATTTGGGTAAGAATTCTTGCTTGACCACACACAAATAAGTGTGATATAAAAAATTTTCATCATTGCTCACAAAAGTTTCCAAAGGTATGGTTTTCAATATATCCACATGACCCACTTCCTCGCTGATTTCTCTTTTGAGAGATTCCCATGGTGTTTCACTCTCGATATTAGTGCCGCCCACTAACCCCCACACATTGGATTGTTTGCTCTGTGTTCTGTGCAGAAATAAGAATCTTTTGGTTTGGAGATTATAGAACAAGGCTCCGCAGCCAATTATTTTCTTCATGCTCATACTGATAATTATGTTATAGACTTAGGTTCCAGGTTCCTTTGCGATATTCGCCTTCAAAACTCAACAGCCAAGTTGCTCCATTCCATTTGTACTGCACACCTGTGTTAAGATTGGTAGTGTAAATTGTTGTCACTGTGGAATCATCAGAATTGGCATTGGCACTGGCATCAAACAATACATTCCATTGTGTGCCATTCCATTCTATAATGTCATTGGTCTGTGCCACTAGATCTGCACCACCAGTAGACTTCCAAGCATCTGCTCCATCCACTTGACCAACAGCTCCTATGTCACTTAAAATTAATAATCTTAATCCTGCAATTTTGATGGCTGTAGGATTAAATGTTGAAGGATCTATAATGTAATCCACAGTGCCTCTATTGGTCACTCCATTGATTAATGTGTTTGTAGGAATCGTGTCAGCGTCCCAATTTACTATGATTTGATTTTCATTGAGACTGTTCAAAGCAAATGTGCCTGACACAGTACTTTCCATGTCAGATCTTTCCAATAATATTCTGCTGATACCTGCTTGATAAATTCCTGGATATGCGTCTAATACTTTTCTCCAATTGGTGGTACCTACCACTCCTTTGTCTACAATTTGTACAATACTATTCAGTACCACAATGTCCCAATCGCTGATGGTAGTTCCTATCACAGCATCAGCATCAGTTCTGACAACTTTACTGGTGTCCACTGTTCCATCAGCAGTGGTATTAATGTCTGCTCTAGCAGTGTCAGTGGTCTCATCTGAATATGCTTTCATTTCAGGCATACTCAATCCTAGATCAATATTGCCAGTCTGCTCATTAAAAATACTTGTAATAATTTTTGTAATCACTCCTAATTTTTTTACTTTGGTTGGTGGACTGATAAAAATTGGAGTGGTAAATTGTAGTGTGGCAATGTCTATTTCACTTTCAGTGCCTATGGGAATTCCTCTGGAACTAAAAGTCACACCATTAAGATCCAACACTGTTAAACTGGTCCAATCTACATAATTGTCAGTGGTTTGTATCTCAAGACTGGGATTGAACAACATCAATATTTGTTCTAATATTTGTAATTTTTGATCTGTGTTGGTGGACCATATATCCACGTTGATGCCTAATGTGTAAGGAGTGGGCATCAATCTTTCCACAGTATAATTGGCTCCTTGCACGTTTAAATATTCTTCATTGTTTTCGTCAAATGCTCTTTCTCTCACATGCAATTTGCTCACATAAGAAGCGTCAGCAGTACGAGATCTATCCATTTCTAATGAGGTTATGTACACTGCCATTCGTGGAGCACTGGGAATTTTATTTTCGCTATTGTCTCTGATAATGTGTGCCACTTGTCTGGTAAGATCACCATACATCACTGGTATGGTTTTTAATTCACCCTTGCCATCTTTGTAGGAAAAATTGCTCATTAATCTCACAATTTGAGTGATATATCTGCGTATTTGACCGTCGTAAAAAAATTGCATGTTTAATTGTCCGCTTTAGGTTTAAGTGCTTGTGATAAACTCTGTCTTTGTTCGATGGTTTGTCCAGCCACTGTGGTGGTGTTTGTGTTGTTCACAAATCCCATTTTTTGTGTGTTTCTAGTATCTGTATTGGTCAAAGTCATACGCACTGCGTCTTCCATTTTGATCCAACGTGATCCGTCATATCTAAACAATCTATTGGGTAAGAAATCTGTTCTTAAAAAATAATCACCTTTGGCAGAACCTATTGGGAAGCCTATGCCATGACCAAACACTTCGCCATTGGGAGCAAATCCGTCGCCTAATAGATAACCATCATAACCGTTTCTGTCTGGTGTTTGATTGATTCTATCTGCCATTTCATTGGCAGTGCTGGCATCCAATGTGTTGATATCTGTGGTAACCAATTCTGGTTTACCTTTGTCATCCACTTGTAATGTATAAAGATGTTTGGTATTGTATCCGCTTTTGCCTGAATCTGCTTCTGCTTGTGCCACCACTGCTGCATTGATCTGCATTTCTTTTTCGTATGTGCTTAACACATCTCTCAGTGTGTTGCTGCTGCCTTCTTCTGCTGGCAAGTCCAGTATCTCTTTGAATTCTTGACTGTCTACTATTTGTTTAAGTTTTAATCTATAAAGATGTGGATACCAAGTGGGCGAAAATCCTTCTGCTGCTCTGTTTATATCTTGTATCACATAAAATCTTTTTAAAGCAACCTGATAATCATTTAATGCGTGTTGGTCTTTGAGATGGGGTAATTCTATCACGTCTCCAGACATCAATTTTCTACCAATGGTTTTTACAGAACTGTTGATGTGTACTGTGAGGAATATTGTGTCATTCTGTAAGAATAGGCCAAACTGACTCATGTCAAAATCAACATCATTCACATTGTAGATACCTCTGATCTGATAGATGTTGGGATCATACTTTCTATCTCTATTTTCTAAGAATAATAGGTCTTGAATGTTGGTTTCTTTCACTGCATTGTAATTGGGCTGAGTGGCTGTGGCATCGCCCTCGCTGGTATTCACAGGTCCAAGGTATTTGTGTACAAACACATCGGTACCGCCCACAGTGAACATTTCTGCTATGGTCTGGTCTAAAAATGTGTAATCTTGACCCTTTTCTGGCTTGTACAAACTCAATCTTGGCATGCGTATATTTATTCATGCATCATCCATTGATAAATATGTTATAGGATACACACAATGAGCGATTTGCAAACACAACGTCAGGAGATATACGATTTCGTCAAAAACATGCTGGGCGGTGGCATGGTTGAAGTGGAATTAGATCCCAGTCATTATGAAACTGCACTCGTAAGAACTTTGGGCAGATATCGTCAAAGATCCGACAATTCAGTGGAAGAAAGTTACATATTTTTAAACACAGTATTGGATCAGAACAGTTACACACTGGCCAATGAAATCATGGAAGTGAGACAGTTATTCAGAAGATCAGTGGGATCACGTTCTGGTGGTGGAGATGGTGGCACATTGTTTGAACCTTTCAATCTAGCCTACACAAATACCTATCTATTGTCCAGTACCAATCTTGGCGGAATTGCCACCTACAACATGTTTTCACAATATCAAGAATTAGTGGGCAGAATGTTTGGAAGTTTTATTGAATTCAAATGGAATCCAACCACCAAAGTATTGACACTGTTACAAAGACCCAGAGCCAATGAAACATTGCTGTTGCACGCCTACAATTATAGACCCGAAAGTCAGTTACTGCAGGATTACAAAGCTAGAGAATGGATCAAGAGTTATACTTTGGCCAATTGCAAATATATGCTGGGAGAAGCCAGATCCAAATTCAACACTGTGGCAGGTCCACAGGGAGGAACCACACTGAACGGCGACACTTTGAAATCAGAAGCACAAGCTGAAATGGATAGATTGGATGCTGAATTGGCTACACAAATGGCTGGTGGTGTGGGTTATCATTTCACAATAGGTTAATATTTCATTGACAATTGGTTAAATTTAAAGTACAATTAGTGTACTTTAATATGATTATCGGAATTTGCGGATTAATAGGCAGTGGCAAAGATACCATTGCTGACTGCCTGGTTGAACAACACAATTTTCAAAAAATGTCTTTTGCTGACAAGCTCAAAGATGCAGTGGCCCAGATGTTTGAATGGGATAGACAGTTGCTGGATGGTAAAACAGATGAGAGTAGAATATGGCGTGAACAGCCAGATGCATATTGGAGCAAAGAAGTGGGCAGCACAGTAACTCCTAGATTGGCTTTACAAAAGTTTGGCACAGAATGCATGCGCAATGGATTCTACGATGGTATATGGGTCAGTTTGGCCAAAAAGAAAATCATGGATAATCCTCAAATAAACTGGGTGATTCCAGATGTGCGTTTTGTGAATGAAGCTGACATGATCAAAACAGTGGGTGGCAAAGTATGGTGGGTTAAGAGAGGCACACTGCCATTATGGTTCAAAATATATCAAGATGTGGGAGTAGAACCCAAAGAAATACATGCCAGTGAATGGGCTTGGGCTAGGTGTCAGTTTGACGCAGAGTTAACCAACAACAGCACTGTGCAGGATCTTAGAAATCAGGTACAAGGTCTCCTTGCACCCATTTAATGCCTTGTGCTTGTAGCACTCGTTGACAATTAGCACATATTGTTTTTAAATTATTGAATCTACAATTGTTGAGATTGCCATCCACATGAAACACATTGAATTGCTGAGGATGTCGGCTTTTATGTGAGCATTTATCACACTCATTTTTTTTGACATATCCTGATTGTTGCCATTTGGGCTGACCCATGGGCTTACCTTTGTAACGCACACACAACTCACACTGACTTCTGTAAAATACCTTGTTTGCTTTGTGATAATTCACAGCACAAGGGCGTTGTTTACAGGCTTTGCACAAAGGTCTCATACCGTATTTAGCTGCCCTTTTTAGGCCCTTTTTGTTGGGATTAATGAGGTGTATTTTTGAGCTATCTGAATAAATATATTCAAATAAGTCATAGATAGGAGAAAATAATATGGCATTAGTATCACCGGGCGTACAAGTTACAGTAATAGACGAAAGTTTTTATACACCAGCGGAACCAGGTACGGTTCCAATGATTTTTATTACTACTGCTCAGGACAAAGCCAATTCATCTGGCACTGGCACTGCACAAGGTACTTTAGCAGCCAACGCTGGTAAACCTTATCTAATAACTTCTCAAAGAGATTTAAGTGAAACATTTGGTGATGCTGTTTTCTACACAGATTCAAACAATAATCCAATTCATGGTGGAGAATTAAACGAATACGGTTTACAAGCTGCTTATTCTTTCTTAGGAGTCAGCAACAGAGCGTATGTGGTAAGAGCAGATGTTGATCTAGCTCAATTGACAGCTTCAGCTGAAGCTCCAGCTGGCACACCAGCCACTGGCACTTACTGGTTCGACACAGCCAATACCTTATTTGGAATATTTGAATGGAATTCAAATCCTATAACATCTGTAGGTGGTCAAACATTTACAAACCAAGTACCCACAGTGATCACATTAGAAACTGTTGATCAATTAGTGGGAGAAACTGCTGGCAATGCTCCCAAAGGATCAGTAGGTCAAATCGGAGATTATCTAATCAATGCCACCACAACTTTCAATGATTTATACTACAAAAATTACTTAGGTAGTTGGGTTCAAGTGGGATCAACTGCTTGGAAGGCCAGTCATCCAACAGCATTAGCATCTAATCAAAACGTAAATTCTACTTCAGGTAGTTTTACTATTAACGGAACTCCTATCACAGGAACTTCTTACACTCAAGTAATTTCCAACATTAACTCAGCAGGTATCGCTGGAGTTACTGCTGCTGCTATTGATAGTGCTGTGGCAATTTTTTCAACTACTAGTAATTTGACTTTTGTTAACACTAGTGGAACTTTGTTATCAGATTTAGGATTAGTTGCTAAAACTTATTATATTCCTTCAGTAGTAGTTCAACCTCATACTTCGATTCCAGCATTTAAGTCTTCAGATGCTAATCCAAGACCAACAGGTTCTTTATGGATTAAAATCACATCTCCAAATCTTGGTGCAAAATTCAAAGTAAAAAAATTTAACGGAACCACTAATTTATGGGAAGACATTTCTGCTCCATTGTACAACAGCAATGAATCTGCACTGTATAATTTAGACAGAACAGGTGGTGGAACAAATATTCCAGTGGGATCATTGTATGTTAATTCCAACAACAGCAGTGACGAAGTTGACTTTATCATTAGAAGAAAAGAAAATAGTGGAGCAACTATTATTAAATCTAGCGTGATAACCACTCAGTGCGTGGCAGGAACTTACAGTTTCACTATGCAAGAATCATTGGCTGGTTCAGAAACATTAGGCTCTGCACAAACAATCACAGTAACAACTGTTGGAGCTTCAGGAGACAAAGACACCATTGCAAATGCTATCAATGCCAAAGGATTTACCAACATTGAAGCAAGTGTAGATTCTTCAAATAGAATTGTGATATCACACAATGCTAGCGGTGACATCAAAATCACTGACACTGATGATCTATTGAGCTTGGCTGGATTTGTGGGCGAAGTAACTACCAATTTATACAACGACGATGCCACTGATGGATCAACAAATCCTGTGGTATTAAGAGCCAGCAATTGGAAAATTTTATCTTACACAGCTGGAAACAATGCTCCGACCAGTTTAACTGCTGATGGTGAACTATGGTACAATTCAGTGGTTGACGAAGTGGACATTATGTATCATAACGGAACCACATGGAAAGGTTATAGAGATGCAGCAGCATTACCAAACACTGATCCACTTGGACCTATTGTGTCTGCCACAAAACCAACTTTACAATCAGACGACACTGCTTTGGTAACCGGTGATTTATGGATTGATACCAGCGACTTAGAAAACTATCCTCAGATCTACAGATACAACGCTGCCACAGCAGCATGGACATTGATCGATAATTCAGATCAAACCACTGAAGATGGAATCATATTTGCTGATGCAAGATACAGCACCACAGGTGCATTGAGCGAAACAGCAGCCAGCATTGAAGACTTGTTGACTTCTAACTTTGTTGATTTTGATGCTCCAGATCCAGCATTATATCCCAAAGGCATGTTGTTGTTCAACACACGTAGAAGTGGTTACAATGTGAAAAAATTTGTGAGAAATTACATTGATATCAATGACGACAACACAAGATTTGGCGATGAAGCCATGACCAACTACTATCCACACAGATGGACCACTGAATCAGGCAACCAAGAAAATGGTGCAGGTTCATTTGGTAGAAAAGCACAGCGAAAAGTAGTGGTTCAAAAATTACAAGCAGTGGTCAACAGCAATGATGAAATCAGAGATGATGCTTCAAGAATATTCAATCTTATAGCATGTCCTGGTTATCCAGAATTGATTGCTGAGATGATCAATTTAAACTATGACAGAGGATTAAGTGCTTTTGTTATTGGAGATTCACCATTCAGATTGACTCCAGATGCCACTTCATTGAATGAATGGGCAACCAACGTGAATCAAGCAGTGCAAGACAGCGATGCTGGATTAGTTTCATACGATGAATACATGGGTGTGTTTTATCCATCAGGATTCACCAGTGACAACTTCGGCAATGACATTGTGGTACCAGCCAGTCATATGATATTAAGAACTTTTGCTCTAAGTGATCAAGTTTCTTATCCATGGTTTGCTCCAGCAGGAACCAGACGTGGAGGCATAACCAACGCTTCAGCAGCAGGATATATCAGCTCAGAAGGCGAATTTATCTCTGTGGCTCTTAACGAAGGTCAAAGAGATACTCTTTACAGTTCAAATGTTAACCCAATCACGTTCATCACAGGAGCTGGTTTGGTCAACTACGGACAAAAAACTAGAGCTAGAAATGCTTCAGCATTGGACAGAATCAATGTGGCAAGATTGGTGATTTACTTAAGAAGTCAATTGAACAGATTGGCTAAACCTTATGTGTTTGAACCCAATGATAAAATCACTAGAGATGAAATTAAACAACAAGCAGAAAGTTTATTGCTAGAGCTAGTGGGACAAAGAGCACTGTACGACTTTATCGTAGTGTGCGACGAATCCAACAATACTCCAGCCAGAATAGATCGTAATGAATTGTACTTGGACATAGCAATTGAACCAGTCAAAGCAGTTGAGTTCATTTACATACCGTTACGTTTGAAAAACACAGGAGAAATATCAGGTTTATAATAACTTTATAAATACTAGCAATAGGAGAAACAATGAGTATATCTACACTATCTAAATTGACAGTACCTTTGGCCAGCAACGCAAGTGCAGGCAATCAAGGTCTATTGATGCCAAAACTACAATATCGTTTCAGAGTATCTTTAGAAAACTTTGGTGTGTCAACTCCCACCACAGAATTAACCAAACAAGTGATGGATGTGACCAGACCCAATGTAAGTTTTGAAAACATCACTTTGGATGTGTACAATTCAAAAGTTTATCTAGCTGGCAAACACACTTGGGAGCCAATCACATTAAATTTAAGAGAAGATGTCAACAACAACGTACAGAAATTAGTGGGCGAACAATTACAGAAACAATTTGATTTCTATGAACAATCAGCTGCTGCTTCAGGATCTGATTATAAATTTGTTACCCGAATTGAAATATTAGATGGCGGTAATGGAGCAAATGCTGCCAACATATTGGAAACTTTCGAACTGTATGGTTGCTTCATTGAAACAGCCAATTACAATACACTGGCATATGAAACCAATTCGCCAGTCACAGTGGCTTTGACTATCAGATATGACAATGCTATCCAAACACCACAAGGCACAGGCATTGGCACAGCAGTGGGCAGAACAATCAACACATTGGCCACAGGCGGCGGACAGTAATCGCAACATCATAAATTGATTCAAAAAAGGGGTCTAAATGGCCCCTTTTTTTATTTTAACAGCATAGATTTCACACACATAAATATTAGTATGGCAAATTTGTTAAAAGGATTCCTAGATAATCTATTCAAAGGTACTCTTAATCCCAAAGGTAATCTTGCAGATTATCAACATGCAGCACGATTATTTACGGATGATAGTTTTAGACTGTCACCCAAACAAAAATTTCTTTATCATGTATCATTCAATATCAATTCGGCTTCGGCAGTGACCATTCCTAATTTTAATTCCACAGTGGGTGAAGAATTAAACATGCTGGTCAAGTCTGTGGATTTGCCCAAATACAGTATTGATACCATAACAAAAAATCAATACAATAAAAAAAGAAAATTACAGACCAAAATAAATTATGATCCCATAACCATAGTTTTTCACGATGACAATTATGGTATCACCACAGCCATGTGGCAGATGTATTATCAATATTATTTTAGAGATGGAACCTATGGAAAAAAAGATCCCACCAATACCATGTCCAGCACTGTGCCTGAGCAGTACAACAGAGGCAATGCTTTGAGTGGAGAAGATGCCAACAAATACAAATATGGTATGGACTCTGACGTGAGCGCTCCTTTTTTTACCAGTATTCAAATCTATCAAATGGCTAGAAAAAGATATACCTGTTACACACTGATTAATCCCATAATAACTGCTTGGCAAGGAGACACATTGGCCTATGGTAATAATGACACTGTGGCAAACAGTATGACCATAGAATATGAGACAGTGTTTATGAGCAGAGGACCAGTCACAGCAGGAGCAGCTCCCAAAGGATTCGCCACTAGACATTACGACAAGACTCCCAGTCCTCTGTCGTTGGCAGGTGGTGGTACTACAAGTGTGTTTGGTGTGGGAGGAGTTTTAAGTGGACTGTTTGGTCTAGGTGGTGATAAGAGTGCTTTCAGTGATATCGAATCTGGTGGTAGTGGATCAGGTAGTTTGTTAAAAAAAGCCATTCAATCAGCCAATCGTATTAGAAATTTAAAAAAATTAAACAAAGAAGGATTAAGACAAGAAGGATATCAAATATTAAAAGATGGTATTGGTGCTATCGGACAAACCAATGTGAGTGGTGTGGCCAACACAGTATTTCCTAAAAATACTCCAGCGGCCAATAATACAACTAATGCTTTATTAAAAAAAATATAATTTATGACTAATAATATTCCAGTTTCAAACAATGACAGCGCTGAACCAGTAAAAACTTTTTTTGACAAATATTTTACTGAACCAGTTAGTCTTCCAGCAGGTGAAATAGATGCTGTGATTGGATTTTTTGAAAAAAGAAAATTTGATAAAACCGCAGCAGTGAGTGTTGCTACAATCTTATTACAACAAGCTAAATTGGACAGTGTGAATGTGTTTGAATTGTTGGACACATTAAAAGGTTTAACTGAATTACAATTGAGCAATGTTGTTACTGAAATATTAAACGTGAACAGATCAAAAATTTCCACTTTAGGATTTAAAATTGCAGATCTAAGAAATCAATTTGAAAAACGCAACATAGTGGTATAATCCAATGCCTAGACGTTTTGCTCAAGGCAAATTTACTTTAAAAAATCCTGACAAGTATATGGGCACCAAAGATCCTTTGTACAGATCCAGTTGGGAATTTGCTTTTATGAAATTTTGTGATGAAAGTCCTGCCATTGCCAAATGGGCCAGTGAAGCAGTGAGAATACCTTATAGAAATCCTCTCACAGGAAGATACACCATATATGTGCCAGATTTTTTTATCAACTATGTGGACAAAGGTGGACAAACACACGCTGAGATAGTGGAGATCAAACCACAGAATCAATCATTGAAGGAGAAGGTGGGAAAAAATTTAAACAATCAAGCCAGTTACATTTTGAACCGTGCCAAATGGGAAGCTGCCACTGTGTGGTGCCGTCAAAAAGGTTTAAGATTCAGAGTGATCAACGAAACCGATATTTTTCACCAAGGCAACAAACGCCGATAAATAATACTATCATGACCAAAAAATTAGAAGATCTATTGAATCTACCAGAATCCAAAGACATTGTGATGGAAGAAAAAAACAAACAAGAACGTGACAAGTCATTGGAAGTTCAAAAAGAAACCATGAGAGACATTGCTGAATTTGACAAGATCACAGCAGCACTGCCCATGGTGAAAGATCTGGGAGCCATAGCTGATGAAGAATTAGACGAGATTGCCAAAAAAGCCATGACTGCCTATGATGACTTGATGGACTTGGGCATGAACGTGGAAAGTAGATACAGCGGCAGAGTGTTTGAAGTGGCTGGCAATATGTTAAAAACCACACTGGAAGCCAAAGCTGCCAAAATCGACAAAAAGCTCAAAATGATAGACCTACAAATCCGCAAGCAAAAGATGGATAGAGAGGGTGGAATAGACGATTCCAACATGGTACAGGGCGAAGGATACGTGGTCACTGATCGCAATAGTTTAATTGAAAAACTCAAAAATATGGATAAATAAACACATATGGAATCAGAATTCAAAAAGATACTAGCAGAAAGCAAAAAAACCTACAAATTTAAACTGGGTTTAGCAGGTAACTTGCCTGAAAACATCAATGACACTTTGAAAACAGCTCTCAGCAAGTATGAAATAGTGAGCTTATCCAAAGGCAAAAAAACTCCCATTCAAGAAAGACCATTGGATTTTCCCAAGTTACAAAACATGGAAGTCACATATTTTGATGCAGAATTAGCCTACCCAACCACTCCAGAAATTTTAGAACAGTATGTGAGCTTGATCACAAAAATGTCCAACAGTCATGTGATAGCAAGAACAACATCACAACACGAAGATTATCCCACAGATAAAAAAGAAGAACCTTATGTGGCCAAATTAGAATCACCATTGGAACAAGCAGATAAGAAAGCACAGGATCATGTGGGACAAAAAAGAGTGATTGAAATTTTAAAACAGATGGAAAAAGATAGACAACAAATTACCATGGCCAAAGAAGATTCCAAAAACAAGAAAGAAAAACAATTGCAAGATAGAGAAGAGAAATCCTCTCCATCACCTTTAACTAAAGTCAAAAACAATAAATAGAGCTATGGACATCAGAGATATTTTACAAAAAATTGATCAAGTACAAAATCCTAAAGAACTCACCAGTGAGATAGTTAAATCTAATCTCACAGAAGCAGCAGCCATCAGTGTGAACATGTACGGTAACAATCCAGATGAAGTTCAAGCATTGTATCAAATTTTTAAAAACGCTGGATTACAATCACCAGTGCCAGCAGTAGTTGGTCCGGTGAACGCTGAAGAAAAATCAGTGGGTGAGGATGACAGATATCAAGCTAACACTACTCCAGATCCTAAATATGCTACCATTCCAGACACAGTAGATCCCACAGGTGATGACCTTCATAAAAAGAAAAAAATGTATGCTAGAAGTCATCCAGGAGACAATCCAATGGGAGTGAAAGAAGAAGAAATTTCATTGGCAGAAAAAATTAAATCACAACTCACTCAAGACTATGCTGCTTTCAAAGAAGGCGCTGTCAAAGGTTGGTTGATGGACATGGAACAAGATGCTGCTGAAATGACCAAAGATGAATTCATCAAAAAACATGGTCAGAAAAATGCTAATATCTGGGACCGAGTGAATTCAGAAGAAGATCAATTTGATGGCAATACCGAAGACATCGAATTAGAATAGTCAATCATTATAAAATCTCACAACTGCTACAAAGATAAGTACTACATATGAGTACCAAAAGTCTAGACGGTGTTCTTACCAAAAAAGCACACACTAGAGAGAAATACACTGAATCACAACTGAATGAGTTGGCTGCTTGTGCAGATGCTACTCTGGGTTATCTTTATTTTGCCAAAAATTTTTTTAATATTCAACATCCTGTGAGAGGCAAACTGCTGTTTGAACCTTATGCGTATCAAACCAAACTGTTGGAAACCTATCACAAATATAGATTTAACATAAACATGTTGCCACGTCAAAGTGGTAAAACCACTTGTGCTTCATCATACCTATTGTGGTATGCCATGTTTCATCCAGATCAAACCATATTGATTGCTGCTCACAAGTACACAGGAGCTCAAGAGATCATGCAGCGTATTCGTTATGGATATGAATTGTGTCCAGATCATATTAGAGCAGGCGTGGTAAACTACAACAAAGGATCTATGGAATTTGAAAATGGATCTAGAATTGTTTCGGCCACTACTACTGCCAACACTGGTAGAGGTATGTCCATATCATTGTTATACTGTGATGAGTTTGCATTCGTTAATCCTACCATTGCTAGAGAATTTTGGACTTCAATATCTCCAACATTAGCGACAGGAGGTCGAGCAATTATAACTTCCACTCCTAATTCAGACGAGGATGAATTTGCTGTGATATGGAAAGAATCACAAAATAAATTTGACGAACACGGCAATGAAACTGAAATGGGAATAAACGGATTCTATGGTTACACAGCATCTTGGAGTGAACATCCAGAACGAGATGAAAAATGGAAAGAAAGTGAATTAGCACGTATTGGAGAAGAAAGATTTAGAAGAGAATATGGTTGTGAATTTTTAGTTTACGACGAAACATTAGTGAATAGTATTGTACTTGCAGCATTGGAAGGCAAGCAACCTACATTAACCATGGGTCAAACCAGATGGTATGAAAAAATAAATCCTGCTGCCACGTATGTGATAGCATTGGACCCTGCCATGGGTACTGGTGGAGATTACGCTGCTATTCAAGTGTTCGAAGTGCCATCATTTCGTCAAGTGGCTGAATGGCGACACAATCAAACACCTATACCTCAACAAGTAAAAATATTAAAAGATATTGCAACATTTATTAAAGAAGAATGCAAGAGTCCATCAGCCAGCAACATCTATTGGAGTGTGGAAAACAATACCATAGGTGAAGCAGCACTATTAGTAATCAGCGATTTTGGAGAAGAAAACATTCCAGGATTGTTTGTGAGTGAACCTATAAGAAAAGGTCACATAAGAAAATTTAGAAAAGGATTTAATACCACACACAGAACTAAAATCAGTGCTTGTAGTAGATTGAAAGGCATGGTTGAAAATAATAAAATGACCATTAATAGCAAAGCACTGATCAGCGAATTAAAAACTTATGTAGCAGTGGGGTCTGGATTCAAAGCCAAGTCAGGAGAAACTGATGATTTAATCAGTGCTGTACTGTTGATTTTAAGAATAGTATCCATATTAAAAGATTGGGATCCTAGAATTTATAATTCATTTTTACAGGTGGAAAATGATGAGGATGGCGGAGAACGCATACTGCCCATGCCAGTATTCATCAGCAGCACAAACAACTAAATACTAGCATGAACCTAAATGACACGTCTAAAGAGCTATTTGCCAAGATAAGAGGCCGTTTTCCTTCGGTTACTATAGGCAATCAAGCAGCAGAAGTGACCAATGATCCACATGCAGCAAGATTTTTTGACTTTGATTTCAAAGCAGGAGACAAGGTTTTGGGCAAAGTCAGCATAAGTATTAGTGAGCAAGACGGACTAGTGGTGATACACAGTGCTGATTTGAGTCAAACTGAAGATTTGGTGGCTCGTGAAAATTGGTTCAGTTTTTTAAAAGAATTGAGACAGTTTGCCAAGTCAAGAATGATGACATTTGACACCAGAGACATCACCAAGAGCAACTTAGAAAAAAGAGATTATAATTTTTTGAGCAATATGAGTCAACCCAAAGAAGTCACAGAAGCAGCATTAACTGGCACCAATAAAACCAGTTTTCAAAACATCGGCAACAGCAAATTAATCATCAAACATTCAGCTCCAGTGGATGAAGATTTTGCAGCTGGTCGCACACACAAGATTCATGCCATATACGTGGAAAACACTGAAGGCGAAAGATTCAAATATCCTTTCAAACACATCAATGGTGCTAGAGCAATGGCACGTCACGTGAGCGAAGGTGGAAAACCCTACGATGATTTCGGTAAACACATTGTGGGATTGAGTGAAGAACTTGCAAAATTAAGAAAATTTAAAAATTACGTGAACAGATCTGCTGTGATGGCTGAAACATTAAAAGAATATTCACAAGTGATCAATGACAGAATTGAAGAGATCAAAGAAACCATTCAAGGATTACAAAAAGAAAGCTTCTACAAGTTGACCAAAGAAAACTTCAAAGCTAATGAAACTTTAACAGTGCCAGAAGATGTTAAAGAAAATTGGATTGATGAATTAACAATCAAAACTTTCAATGATGAATTACAAGAAGTATTTCCTTACATTTATAAATTGGTCACACAAAAACCTATCAAAGAAATCACTGCTGAAGATTTTAACACAGAAGCAACTGGTTATCAAGGCAGCACAGAAACAAGAAATTTAAAATACAATGTGAATGGTGATTTTGACAGAAGCAGACCAGTGTCAGACAAAGATGCTTTCACCATACAGGATTTATTGAAAAAGAATGGCATTGAATCAGAAGTTACTCCTGATGAAGGCAACTATCAAGGCATAGTGATTTACACCAATGCTGCTCCGCAGTCTGTGGAAAAAGTTTTGGGCAATATGATCGAAACCACTCAAGATCCCATTGAACAATTTGAAAAAATTTTAGACTCCATCATCGATGAAGGAGAAAATACTTTGTTTTCCTCTGATTCTGAAGAACAAAAACAAGCATTAGAAAAATTAAATCTATTAATGAAAAATCATTTTCCCGCAGGTGTAAATGGAGTGAATGGTTTAGAAAGTTTAGAAGGAATTATAGATGATCCAAATCTCAATGACCAAATCAGAGAGATTGGCAAGAAAAACAGCGACACTTGTATTAGACCTTTGATTATGGCTTACATACAGGATAAGAAACCTAATATGGTAAAAAGAATCAACACTGGTGACATGAAGATGTCTACCGAAGGCAATCAATTTGCTCAGGCAGTACGTAAAGCCAAAGCAGCAGGAATGAAACCAGGTGACAAATTCAAAGTGGGCGACAAAGAATTCACACTCAAAGACGCCATGGATATGGCAGGCATCAACGACACATCATTGCAAGATGACGCTGACATGGATCCAAACCAATCACCTCAGGCTCAAGCCTATGCAGGCAAATCTTCTGCATCTCAAGAAAAAGAAGAAGTGCAAAAAATATTGAACAAACATCCAAATGCTTACAAACAATTTAAGGCAGGAGATGATTTATACAATCACAAAGAGTTGTATTCAGAATTGGCAAACTATTACCACGATAATGGAGATATGCCCTATGGTACATATACTGCTAAAGATGGCGATCCTATCAATTGGCTCACAACTAGATTGGCCGATATGGGATTGATAGAAACAACTCAGAAAGAAGCTGAAGCCAGCATAGATGATCAGTATAGATTTCGTGATTGGTTAAAGAAAACACACAACAAACAAGTGCATGAATTAAAACCACAAGAATACGCAATCATTTCAAAACAATACAGAGACGAACAAGGAAAAAAAGAATCCTATCATCCTGGTGAAGGATCTGCAGAAGAATTAGCCAAAGAAATTTGGAACAACACTCCAGCATTGCACGATGAATACAAAGACTGGAAAGAATACATGGATTCAGAAGATTTTCAAATGGACTCAGACAAATTAAGAAGTAAATTTGAAAGCACAGGCGGTGGCCCTACCATTAGACAAATGAGTGATTTAGAATTGGCCAACTTTTTAAACACCACTGTGGCTGAAATCAAAAAAGACAGAGAAGCAGCAGAAGAAGCAGCTATGGAATTGAATAAAAAATATTCTGAAGATAATAAATCCAGCAAACAAGATCTACACAAAGGCTCCACTAAAATAGAAGAATTGGTTAAGAGTTTCTATGACTACACCACCAATAAATTTCCCAAAGGAGAAACAGCAGTGATCACAGCAGTGCAAAAACAATATGGAGATGCTGCTGCCAAAACTGCTATCGAAACCATCAAAACATTACAGAGCGGTCAGGACAAAGAAATTGAACGCATCAAACAGCTGGCAGGCTATTCTACCAAAAAATAATATTTCATTAACTACACACTTGACTAAATACACATATTAATATAGTATGTAGAAATATGTGCTATATTATAGTGAGGCACAAATACAAACAGGCAAACAATAAGGAGGCTTATAATGGCTACACTAGCAGAAATCCGCAACAAACTGAAAGAACAAGAAGTTCGTTCAGGCGGTAACACAAAAACAAGCGGCGGCGACAACGCAATCTATCCATTCTGGAATCTAAAAGAAGGAGAACAATCAACTGTTCGATTCTTGCCAGATGGCGACTCAAACAACACTTTCTTCTGGAGAGAGCGTTTGATGATCAAACTTCCATTCAATGGTATCAAAGGAGAAACTGATTCAAAACCAGTTCAAGTACAAGTGCCATGTATGGAAATGTACGGAGAATCTTGTCCTATTCTATCCGAAGTTAGAGGATGGTTTAAAGATCCTAACTTGGAAGACATGGGAAGAAAATATTGGAAAAAAAGATCATACATTTTCCAAGGTTTTGTCAAAGAAGATCCACTGAATGAAGAAACCAAACCAGCAAACCCAATCAGAAGATTTATTATTGGACCTCAAATATTCCAAATAATAAAAGGTGCTCTAATGGATCCTGAAATGGAAGATCTTCCTACAGACAAAATCAACGGAGTTGATTTTAAAATTATCAAAACCAGCAAAGGTGGATACGCAGACTATTCAACTTCTGCTTGGTCAAGAAAATCCAGACCATTAACTGAAGATGAAAACAAAGCAGTGGAAACACACGGCTTGTACAACATGAGCGATTACTTGCCTAAAAAACCAACTGAAGTTGAGTTGAAAGTAATGAAAGAAATGTTTGAAGCATCTGTGGATGGTGAAGCATATGATATGGAAAGATTTGGACAATACTTCCGTCCAGCTGGCATGTCATCCAAAACTGGAGACCCGGTTATTAACACTAATGTTAAAGCTGAAACACCAAAGCCAATTGAAACTGCAACAGCAAAAGTTGAAGTTAAAACAGAATCTGTCACTGCTCCAAAAGCAGAGAGCAAAAGCAGAGCTGAAGATATTTTGGCAATGATTAGGTCTAGACAAAAACAATAAAGAGTGGTATATTGTAGTGGAGAGTTTGAATATTCTCCACTACGAATTAACAAAAGGAAAAATTTATGGCTACTAAGGCTTTCGACATATCGAAATTTAGAAAAACATTAACTAAATCCATTGATGGATTGGGATTGGGATTCAATGATCCAACAGATTGGATCTCCACAGGCAACTACGCACTGAACTATTTGATGTCAGGCGATTTTGAAAAAGGAATTCCCTTGGGCAAAGTAACAGTGTTTGCTGGCGAATCAGGATCAGGCAAATCATACATTGCTTCAGGCAACTTGGTAAGACACGCACAAAAGCAAGGCATATTTGTGGTGTTGGTGGACACAGAAAACGCACTGGACCAAAATTGGTTGGAAGCATTGGGTGTGGACTGTGACGAGAAAAAATTATTAAAATTAAATCTTAGCATGATTGATGATGTGGCCAAAACCATATCAGCATTCATGAAAGAATACAAAGCAGAACACGGAGACAACAAAGAAACTGCTCCTAAAATATTATTCATCATAGACAGTTTGGGTATGTTATTAACTCCCACTGACGTAAATCAATTTGAAGCAGGAGATATGAAAGGTGACATGGGTCGTAAACCCAAAGCACTCACAGCATTGGTTCGTAATTGTGTGAACATGTTTGGTAGCTGGAATGTGGGATTAGTAGCAACCAATCACACGTATGCTTCACAAGATATGTTTGATCCAGATGATAAAATATCGGGTGGTCAAGGATTTGTGTACGCCAGTTCAGTGGTGGTAGCAATGAAAAAATTAAAATTAAAAGAAGACGAAGATGGTAACAAAGTAACAGATGTGAGAGGTATTAGAGCTGCTTGTAAGATAATGAAAACAAGATTTGCCAAACCTTTTGAAACTGTGCAAGTTAAAATTCCTTATGAAACAGGCATGGATCCTTACAGTGGATTGGTAGAACTGTTCGAAAAAGAAGGTATCCTTACTCAATCTGGTAACCGACTTAAATATGTGGACCTTAAAGGCGTGGAACACTTGGAGTATAGAAAAGGTTGGACAGGTGAAAAGTTGGATATGGTTATGAAAGAATATCACAAGATCAAACCAAAATCTGAAACAGAAGTGGAAACAGTGAAGGAAGAGAAAAAATAATGCAAGACGCCAGTCAACTGATAGAAACTTGGCAATTTTTCAAAGAATACATCGATAAGAAACAGATCGAAGTAGTGGCTGAGAAATATGTGGAAATGTGCGCCGACTACGGTGTGGAAGATGAACAATTCAAAGAAGCCATGGGCAATGACCAAGATTTGGACAAAGCCATCATGTACTATCTAGACATTGAGGAAGACGAGGATCAATAATGTCTGGATGGTATCAAAAGATATCCAAAGACATCAGTACCATTCCTGAAGCATTGGAATATTTCGAAAATCAATTGCAAGAAGCCAAACTGGAAATCAAAATCCGAGGCAATGTGGAAAAACAAGCAGCAGACATGCCTGGCATTGTGGAACACAGATTCAATCAATTACAAGAATTGGAAGCAGTATTAGAATATCTCAACATTGAATTGCGTAGACTACGCAGTTCTTACTTCAAAAAATATTTCGAAAGCTACAACAGAGCACTCACCAGCAGAGAAGTGGAGAAGTATGTGGATGGTGA
>Ga0208009_1000071_pt1 | contig 26846 bp, 33 predicted proteins | sample Wag4_2014_7_16_FD_187364 | JGI IMG/M metagenome (GOLD analysis project Ga0208009, IMG submission 187364) | Fresh water mixed with fracking chemicals microbial communities from Ohio, USA - Utica-2 Time Series FC 2014_7_16 (SPAdes) (version 2) ...
CCACCTGATACCGCAATGATCAAACGAGCGTGATCATCCGATCACGATGAGGCGTGCCCCCTCTGGGGATTCAAAGACGGTTTTCTCGGAGGCACCAGGGCGATGGAAAACAAACGCCGGCTTATCGAGCCACGAGTCGTCATGGATCCCCATGATTAACCCTGCGGCATCGAGCATCGTGACTGGCCAAGCTCGCGAATCCATCGGTTGGCCCACGAGGGGCCGTGCACCGATCGCCTGCCAAAACCCGCTCGAGATTTCCGACGCCGCTGACGGCAGACTGAATCCGGCAAACCTGCCGAGTGTACGACTCACACCATTGGGGTCGATGGCGTCACCAAGATGGGTAGATCTCTCTAGCAAGGTGACCATATGCCCTGCAGGGTCTCGAAACCCGAATTCTCTAAAATGATTCGGGTCGGTTTTCGCAAAGGCAATGACAGCACCTGCCTCCTGATACGCCTGCAGCGCTGCGTCGATATCGTGATGTACGCAAGTGATCGAGGGCGACGGAAAACGATATTCGTGCAGACCCACCACCAGCTTGCCAAGACTGACAACCGCATAGGGGTGGGGCCAGATAGGTTCGACTCGATTCGTGACGAAACCCATCAGTTCATAGAACTGCAGAGAATCGGCCAGGCTCTCGGTCGAGACGCTGACTTCGTGAAATTGTCCTAGCGAAAACGCCGCGACATTCATGGCTTGGAGAGGCCTGCCTGCCAAAGAATGAATGCGTACTCCTCGGCAATCTCACGATATCTTTCGAAGCGACCCGATTTTCCACCGTGTCCTGCTTCCATGTTCGTTCGCAGCAGCAGTGGGTTGCGATCGGTTTTGGTCGCACGCAACTTCGCGACCCATTTGGTCGGTTCCCAATACTGAACTTGGCTATCCCACAGTCCGCTCGTGACTAACATCGCCGGATAGTCCTTCGCCTCTACCTGATCGTAAGGTGAGTACGAGAGCATGTAGTCATGTGCTTCCTTCGAAGCGGCGGGGTTGCCCCATTCATCGAACTCGTTGGTCGTGAGCGGAATGCTTTCATCGAGCATGGTCGTCACCACATCGACAAACGGCACGTGTGCAACCAAGGCCTTGTAGTCGGACGGCGCCATATTGGCAACCGCGCCCATCAGCAGTCCGCCCGCGCTACCGCCCATACCAAACACCCGCTTCGGATCTGCCACTTTATTGGCTACGAGAAAGCGAGTGACGTCGATGAAGTCGGTGAAGGTGTTTTTCTTCTTTTGTAACTTACCGTCTTCGTACCAGTGACGACCCATCTCTTGTCCGCCGCGGATATGCGCAATCGCATAAACGAACCCGCGATCGACGAGCGATAAAATAGTGGATCGGAAGGTCGGGTCCGTCGAGGAGCCGTAAGAGCCATAAGCGTATTGATAGAGCGGTGCACTACCATCGAGCGGTGTGCCTTTGCGATATAGCAAGGTCACGGGGATCTTGGTGCCATCGCGTGCGTCGGCCCATCGGTACTCGGCCACATAGTTGGCACTATCGAATCCGCCAAGCACGGGCTCGCGTTTTAATTCCGTTTTCTGCCCGGTGACGACGTCGTAGTCGTAAGTCGTCGAGGGCGTCGTCGGCGACGTATAGATGTATCGCAGCAAGCTCGTATTGGATTCGGTGTTATTACCGAGATACATGGTGTACGCGGGGTCGGCTGCATCCATCAGAAAGGATTTGCCGCTCGCCCATGAATGAATACGCAAATTTTGAAGGCCGCCAGAGCGCTCCGAGACGGCCAAGAAGCCGTCGAAGGCTTCGAAACTGTCGACGAAAGCGTCGGGGCGGTGGGCAATCACGTCACGCCAATGAGTTCGATCACCTACTTTCGAGATAGGTACTTCGACAATACGAAAGTTTTTCGCCTGCCAGTTCGTTCGAATGATGAATCGATCGCCCACATCCTCAAGCTGATATTCATGATCGCGTTCACGGGGTAGGGCAACTTTGAATGACAGATCAGTGTCGTTGGCATCGGCATAGCGATATTCCGACGAAACCGTGCTCTGAGAGACGATGAACAGATATCGGTCGGTCTTCGACTTGCCGATACCCATGTAGAAGCTATCGTCTTCCTGCTGATAAACCAGCGAGTCCGACGTCATCTCGGTGCCGCGGCGGTGTTTGTAGACAGCATTACCCAGCAGGGTCTGCGGGTCCTTGCGGATGTAGAGAAGCGTGCTGTTATCGTTCGCCCACGCCAGATTGGCCTCGACATTGGTTAGAACATCGGGCAAAAACTGACCCGACTGTAGATCTTTGATTCGCACCTCATATTGACGGCGCCCCACGAAATCTTCGGCAATGGCCGCCCAGCGCCCATCGACGCTGACTTCCAGCTCTGCGAGTTGATAGAACTCTTTGCCCGTAGCGCGTTCATTACCATCGATGATGATTTCTTCCGCCGCGGCGAGAGAGCCCTTCTTGCGAGCAAAAATCGGGTACTGCTTGCCCGTTTCGTAGCGTGAGTAATACCAATAGCCGTTACGGCGCTGCGGAACCGTCGCATCGTCTTGCTTCAAGCGGCCAATGATTTCATCGTAAATTTTCTGCTCGAGAGGGCGATGCGGTGCCATCGCAGCGGCGAGATAGTCGTTCTCGGCTTTCAGATAAGCGAGCATCTCGGGGTTTTTGCGTTCATCGTCGCGCAACCAATACCAAGGGTCTGATCTTTCGCCAAAAGGCGATTTGACGATATGCGGTTTTTGCGCAGCGCGAGGTGTCGACATGGTTTCAGCGGCCATCGTGGTCGTGGAAGTCAGCAGCAGAATGAGGGCGATGATGCCCAGTCGAGAAGTTTGAAACATGACACGGCATCTCCTCAGTTTCGGTTTTCTGGCGCCTGCATGGCTTTGTCGAGCATGAAAGACATCACCAACGATATCAGCGACAGCGCCGCACAAAATGCGAGCATGGGCACCGGCGTATCCGTTGGCATAAAACCAACGGCTTGTACGGCGAGCGCAGCCATCGCCTGTTGCGAGAAGCCTATCAGGCCTGAGGCCGCCCCAGCATATCCCGGTGCCAATCGAACAGCCGTTGCTGTGATGTGGGGCAGTGCGAGGCCCTGCGCGAGCGCCAAGGGGAACATCGGTAGAAACCAATAAATGGGGTGAGTAAGCCCCACGGCTACGAAGCCGAATGCGAGGCAGGCGGCGCCTGCCTGCAGCAAAATCCCAAAACGAGCCACGCGCTCCATGCTGGCGTGTCCGCGCAGACGCGAAACATAGAGATTGCCAAGAAAATAACCCGACGACAGGAAGAACACATACAGACCAAAGTCGGTCGCCGGTTTGCCGAGCATATCGCTCATGACATAAGGGGCGAGCGTGATGAAGCCAAGATAAAGGGCATAGATCACGCCAGCATCGACGGCGCATTCGAGGAAGGCGCGTTTACGCAATAGATTAGCAGACGCCCGTCCCACTTCCGCCAAGGTCAAAGAATCCGCGCGGAAAACTCGGGTCTCGGGTAACCACCGCCAAGCAGCAAGGCCGATGACAATCGAGAGCAGTAGCAAGAGCACAAATGGGGCGTGCCATCCTGCCGATTCGGTGATGAGCCCTCCCAGATAGGGGGAGATCGCCGTGCCCATCATCATCACGAGTGTCAGGTGGGCCAAGCCTCGCGCCAGTCGCCAGTCGTTATAGATATCGCCGAGTACAGCACGGGCAACGGTCGTGTTGGCTGCACAGCCAATGGCTTGTACGGCTCGTGCGAAGACGAGTAGTTCCAGTGTCGGCGCGAAGGTGGCGAGGATGGATCCGACAAAGAAGAAGATCAGACCGCCGATGATGAGCGGTCTACGACCGTAGCGGTCTGAGAGCGGACCCGCGAGCGGAATACCGGCTGCAAACGTGAATAGAAATACACTGATGATGGCCTGTGTTGCCGCAGTCGTTGCGCCGAATTCGTCGCGGATCGCAGGTAATGCAGGGATCAAAAGCAGAGTAGAAATCGGCCCGAGGGCACTCGATGCTGCAAGGAGCGCCAACAGCCCGCGATCGGCTTTGGCCGACGCGGGTTCATTTTGAGCTTCAGTCACGTCGCGAGGCCGCCCACGCAGACGTACTTCATCTCCGTGTATTCATCGATGCCATAGCGCGAGCCCTCGCGCCCGAGACCCGATTCCTTCATGCCGCCGAAGGGAGCAACTTCCGTCGACATCAAGCCGGTGTTGACGCCGACCAGTCCGTACTCGAGAGCCTCTTGGACGCGCCAGCTACGCGCGAGATCTCGGGTATAGAAATAGGCGGCAAGGCCAAACTCGGTATCGTTAGCCATCCGGATGGCGTCAGCTTCGGTTTCGAAGCGAAAGAGCGGCGCAACGGGCCCAAAGGTTTCTTCGCGTGCGATTCGCATCTCTGCAGTCACATCGAGAAGTATGGTCGGTTCAAAGAAAGTACCGCCGAGCGCATGCGGTTTGCCGCCACAAGCGACGCGTGCACCATGCGCGAGAGCATCAGCGATGTGTGCCTGAACTTTTGCAACGGCGCGCTGATCGATCAGGGGACCCTGATCAGTGGGTCCTTGCAAGCCATCGCCAACGCGAAGGGCGGATACCGCCTCGGCTAACTTTGCAGCAAACGCCTCATAGACACCGCTTTGCACATAGATTCGATTCGCGCAGACGCAAGTCTGGCCGGTGTTGCGGTATTTGCTCGCCATCGCCCCTTGTACGGCGGCATCGAGATCCGCGTCATCAAAGACGATGAAGGGCGCATTACCACCGAGCTCCATCGACACCTTTTTCACGGTATCGGCGCACTGGGCGATCAGCTTTTTACCAACGGCAGTCGAGCCCGTGAAGCTCAGCTTGCGAACAAGTGGATTTCGCGTCAGCTCACCACCGATCTGTTCGGCATCGCCGGTAACAATATTGAACACGCCCGCGGGTACGCCAGCACGTTGTGCGAGTTCGGCCAATGCGAGTGCAGAAAAGGGGGTCTGTGGCGCCGGTTTACAGACGAACGTACAGCCTGCAGCAAGAGCCGGACCGAGCTTGCGCGTGATCATCGCCGCCGGGAAATTCCATGGTGTGATCGCTGCAGCGACACCAACCGGTTGTCGCAGCACCATGACTCGGGAATCACCGCGGAAAGTCGGGATGACGTCACCGTAAATTCGCTTACCTTCTTCGGCAAACCATTCGATGAAAGACGCTGCATAGGCGATTTCACCCTTGGACTCAGCCAAAGGTTTGCCTTGCTCGGCGGTCATGATGATGGCTAGATCATTCGTATTGGCAATCATCAAGTCCGCAAAGCGGCGCAGGATGACGGCGCGTTCTTTGGCTGTTTTGCGCGACCACATCGGCAAGGCTTCAGCCGCTGCGTCGATGGCAAGTCGAGTCTCAGTGGCACCCATCATCGGCACTTCACCCACGACATTGCCATTAGCGGGATTGTGAATGGCGATACGGCGGCCATCCGCCGCAGCACTCCAGCGACCTGCTATCCAGGCGTCTTGTTTCAACAATGATGGGTCGTCGAGTTTCATGATGATCGGATTCCGTATTGAGCTCGATATGCCTCGAGTGCGCTACGTTGCTCGGCAGGCAAGTCACTGGCGATGAGGTCAGCTAAGGTCAGCAAGCTGACACAACGCAGGCCAAATTGTTGTTCGACTTCCTGTACGGCCGAGCGATCACCGGCACCGCGTTCCTGTCGATCCAGTGCCAGCAACACCGCAACGGGTTCGGCGCCCGATTTTTTGATCAGATCAACAGACTCGCGAATCGCGGTGCCTGCTGTAATGACGTCATCGACGATCACGACTCGCCCGGCGAGTGGCTGACCCACAATCAGACCGCCCTCGCCATGATCTTTGGCTTCTTTGCGATTGAACGACCAGGGCGCGCGGACACCATGGTGCTCTGCCAGCGCGACGGCGGTTGATGCAACGAGCGGAATGCCTTTGTAAGCGGGGCCGAACAGCATGTCGTAGCTCACGCCTGACTGAACCAAGGCAGCGGCATAACACTGCCCGAGAATCGCCAAGGCCTCGCCGTCGTTGAACAAGCCCGCATTGAAGAAGTAGGGGCTCTCGCGACCCGATTTCAGGGTGAACTTCCCAAAGCGCAGGGCGGATCGGGCGAGGGCTAGGTCGATGAATCTGCGTTGATAAGGCTGCATGTCGCTATCATACCGCCGTGCGCGTCATCACTCTGAATGCCAATGGAATCCGTTCCGCTGCTAGCAAAGGCGCTTTCGTCTGGTTGCGTCAGCAGGGTGCCGACGTCATCTGCTTGCAAGAGACTAAAGCGCACGAGCATCAACTGGTCGGACATGATGTCGATTTAGACGGCTATCACCGCTACTTCTTCGATGCCGAGCGACCCGGCTACTCGGGAGTCGCACTGTATTGCAAAGTTAAGCCCGATGAGGTGATTCGCGGCTTCGGTGTACCCGAGTTCGATCGCGAGGGGCGCTACCTAGAAGCGCGCTTTGGCCAACTGGCGGTGGTTTCCTTGTATCTGCCCTCGGGCTCCTCGGGTCCCGAGCGCCAGGCTTCCAAGTTTCGCTTCCTAGATGCCTTCATGCCGCATTTGCGTAAGCTCAAGCGCCGCAAGCAGGACACCATTCTCTGCGGCGATTGGAATATCGCTCATCGGGAAATCGATCTGCGTAACTGGAAGTCAAACCAGAAAAACTCAGGGTTCCTACCCGAAGAGCGAGCCTGGCTGGATGAATTGTTCGGTCCAACCGGGTTCGTTGATGCGTTCCGCGAGGTCAATGACCAACCGAACGAATACACGTGGTGGTCTAACCGGGGCCAGGCCTGGGCCAAAAACGTGGGGTGGCGTATCGATTATCAAATCGTCAGCCCCGGTCTAGCCGGTGCCGCCAAGGCCGCCTCTATATATAAGGCAGAACGGTTTTCCGATCACGCTCCGCTGACGCTCGACTATCAACTGTGATCAAGCCGTATTTCGCCCGCGAATCTTTGGCCGCGTTTTTTGTCGGTATTTCGTCGGGTTTCCCGTACGCGATGATCGGTGCAACCTTAACTACTCGACTCGCACAGGATGGTATCGATAAGCGGGCGATCACCGCGTTTGCCCTGGCTTTTTTGGTCTACAACCTCAAGCCTTTATGGGCCTGGGTCGTTGATGGTGTCCGTTTACCTTTGATCGCGCGGCTTGGCCAACGAGTCTCTTGGATGATTTTTTCTGGGCTTCTGGTCATTGCGGCCACTTTCAATTTGGCGTTCGTCGATCCAGCCGCTAGTTTGCAGGCGACGATCGTCGCCGCCGTTTTACTAGGGCTAGCGGGTGCTACGTACGACATCGTCATCGATGCGTATCGCATCGAAACCTTGCAGCCACATCAACTGGGTATCGGTGCCGGTATGTCCCAGTATGGTTGGCGTATCGGGTCTGCTGCTGCGGGAGCCGTCGCATTACTCGTCGCAGCGCGAGAGGGTTGGTCTGCCGCGTACATGGTTTGTGCGGCTTTCGCATTACCCGCGATGCTGACGGCATTGATGATCGGGGAGCCGACGCGGCGCGAGACTATTTCGGAGCGACGCGGCCTTGGTTCCGCTTGGCGGGCTATAGAGGGGCCGTTTCGCGAATTCTTGCAGCGGCCGGGTGCTGCATTGGTTCTCGCGTTCGTGTTGGTGCACAAGGTGGGTGACACCTTGGCGAATTTGACCTTTCGTCTGCTGTTCGATGATCTCGGCTATACCAACGACGAGATCGCTATCTATGACGTAGGCGTCGGCTTCTGGGCTTTTCTGATCGGTATCTTTGTTGGTGGTTTAATCTTTGGGCGCTGGGGCTTGCAGCGCTCGGTGCTGTTGGCGCTCGTCTTGATGGCAGCATCTAATCTGTCTTTCGCCGGATTGGCGGCTGTGGGACACAGTAACTTAGGATTGGCTGCAGCGATCGGTTTTGAAAACTTCGCGAGCGGCTATGGTGGCGTTGTCGTCGTCGCGTATTTTTCGGCACTGTGCAATCTGCGATTCACCGCGGCGCAATACGCGCTGATTTCTGCAGCGGCCAGTGTGATTGGACGAGTGCTGACAGGGACGACAGCCGGCTCCTTGATCGAGTCGATGGGTTATGTGGATTTCTATTTGCTCACGACGCTTGCAGCGCTGCCGGGCGTTTTCTTGTTCCTGTTCATGATGCGTCGGGGTCTCGTAGAAGAATCCCTAGGTAGCGCCGGACGGAGTCAATCATGACGCAGCGTCTGTGCCGACTCGTCGATCTCGAAGCTACCGGTAGTGCGGGATTTCAGGTGGGTGAGGGCGAGTGGCCCTTGCGAGGGTTTGTGGCGCGGCTTCCTGATGGGAGTGGTGTTCGCGCCTGGGTGAATCGTTGTCCGCATGCGCGCCATCCGCTAGATCTGTTGCCTGGACGCTTTCTGACAGCCGACGGTCAGTGGATTCAGTGTTCGTCACATGGTGCCTTGTTCGCACCGGATTCAGGCATCTGCGTGGCAGGGCCCTGCGTCGGACGGGGTTTGCAGCCGATCCCGATCGTCGTGATAGACGATGAAATCAGACTGGCCGAGGCATCGCCGAACGGCGACAATGCGCGCCGCTCATCATGATCGAATCCTTCCTCAAATTTTTCGTCGTGTTCTTCCTCGTGGTCGAACCGATTTCGCTCGTGCCGGTCTTTGCCAGTCTGACCGAGGGCGCAAGTGCGCAGTATCGCCGTCGCATGGCGATCAAGTCGGTCATCGTGGCGGGTTTGATCATCCTTGGCTTTGCGTTGAGTGGCGCCGCGTTTTTAAGCGCCATGGGCATCAGCATCGATTCCTTCCGTATTTTCGGCGGCTTGCTGCTGTTCCTAGTCGCGCTTGAGATGGTGTTTGCGCGCGAGTCCGGAACGAGAACCTCGACTGACGAGCAGGCTGAGAGCCGCCGTCGTGCCGACATCTCGGTCTTTCCCCTAGCTTTCCCCTTCATGTCGGGGCCAGGCGCTCTAACCACCATCTTGTTGTGGTTCGGCCCTGTCTCGGTCATCGACCAGCCGGTGTTGTTTGCCGCCTTGTCGGCAGCGGCCTTACTGGTATTAGCAATTTCTTTGGGAATGATGCTGGCAGCGGGCCCGCTGATGCGCTTGCTCGGTGCAACCGGCACGAACGTCGTCAATCGCCTGCTTGGTGTGATTTTGGGAGCTCTTGCGGTTCAGTTCATCGTAGATGGAATCCGCGCGAGCTTCGGTATCGCCATTTGACGCTAGAGTCGTCGGAACGACAGATCCCACACGCCATGACCTAGTCGCTGGCCTCGCTTTTCAAAGCGAGTCAGGGCGCGCCATGTGGGTCGTGGGACAAAGCCCTCTTGGCCACCTTGTTCCTCACTGCGATTCGCAAATGAGGCATTTGCGCCGATTACTTCGAGCATTTGCACTGCATAGGGCTCCCAGTCCGTTGCCAATTGCAGTAGCCCACCCGTCCTAATCTTGCGCGCTAATAAATCGACGAACGATGGCTGGATCAGTCGGCGTTTGTGATGACGCTTTTTGTGCCAGGGATCGGGGAATAAGATCAACACTTCAGATAAACACGAATCTGCGAGTCGCTTCTCCAAGATCTCAACGGCGTCGTGACAAATTACCTTCAGATTAGTCAAGCCTAAATCTTTGGCTTGCAATAAAGCGTGTCCGACACCGGCTCGATGCACTTCGATACCGATGAAGTCCCGTTCGGGAGACTGCCTTGCATACTCGACGAGGTTATCGCCGTTGCCAAAGCCAATTTCGACGACTTTGTCCGCAGACCTCCCAAAGATATCGTCCAAGGACAGCTCGGCTTGTATCGCAGGGTCGATATCGATGCCTAAAGCCGGCCAGTCGAGCTCGAGTGCGCGACGCTGTGCCTCGGTCATTCGACCAGCGCGAAGTACGAAGCTGCGGATGGTGCGACGTGGCGGTGGGGTGGATTGCTCTGACATGGTGCAATTATGACAGCCGAGTGCATTCAGGACTTGCGTCGGCGGCTTGCAATTGCGAAAGTTCCGGCCCGGTTCTTTCAGCCCGATTTCTTAAGGATTCCTCGAGCCATGCCTGATCTCGCCCATACCGAAGTTTTGCGTTACACCGCCGGCGGCAAAGAGTTCGCGAGCTACGTCGCCTCCGATCCGGCGCGCACAGGCAAGCGCCCGGGCATCATCGTCCTGCCCGAGTGGTGGGGCCTAAACGATTACCTTCGCCGTCGTGCGCGCGAGCTTGCCGGACTCGGGTTCGTCGCAATGGCGACCGACGTCTATGGCGATGGGCGCGAAGCCGCTGATTCCACCGAAGCGGGCCAACTGATGGGTGGCTTGTTTGCCGATATCCCGTCGCTGAACGCACGATTGCAAGCTGCTTATGATCAGCTTCGTGCGCATCCGCTCGTTGATCCAGAGCGCATCGGTGCGATGGGATATTGTTTGGGCGGCGCGCTGTCGTTGCACATGGGGCGGCTCGGTATTCCGCTCAAGGGTGTCGCGAGCTTCCATGGTGCGCTGACGCGCGCGCACGAGGCCAAGAAGGGCGAGTTCAAGGCATCGGTTCTCATTTGTCACGGCGAGGCCGATGGCATGGTGCCGGCGGAAGATCAGGCGAATTTCCGCAAAGAAATGGACGAGCTCGGCGTCGACTACACATTCAATTCTTACCCGGGCGCGAAGCATGGCTTCACGAATCCGGAGGCGACGGAGAAAGGTAAGAAATACAACCTGCCGCTAGCCTACGACGAGAAGACCGATCGTCAGTCGTGGGAAGACATGAAAGCCTTCTGGGCGAAGGCTTTTCGCTGATCCCGATCGACTATTCGTCGAACCGTAGGTGCTTGACGCTCTTGCCGTGACGGCGAATTAGCCGTAGCGCTTCGATGCCGATGCGGATGTGTCGCTCGACGAATACGTCTGTGACCACTCGATCTGAGGCTTCGGTTTTGACGCCTTCCGGAACCATCGGCTGATCGCTCACGAGTAGCAGCGCTCCTGATGGAATGGAGTTGGCGAAGCCTGCGGCAAAAATAGTGGCGGTCTCCATATCGATCGCCATGCAGCGCGTCTTGCGTAGGTATTCCTTGAACTCGTCGTCGTGCTCCCAAACGCGTCTATTCGTGGTGTAAACGGTGCCAGTCCAATAGTCGCAATCGAGATCGCGAATCATGGTCGACACGGCGCGCTGCAAGCTAAATGCGGGTAGAGCCGGCACTTCCGGCAATAAGTAATCATTCGACGTACCTTCACCGCGAATGGCCGCGATCGGCAGTACCAGATCACCGATCTGATTCTTACGTTTCAAACCGCCGCATTTGCCGAGCAGCAGCACTGACTTGGGCGAGATGGCTGACAGCAGATCCATGACGGTGGCCGCATTGGCGCTACCCATGCCGAAGTTGATCATGGTGATGCCATCGGCGGTCGCATTCGGCATCGGACGATTCGTGCCGCGGATCTCTGCGCCGGTCATCTTGGAGAACAAATCCAGGTAGTGTCCGAAGTTCGTCAGCAGAATGTGCTGTCCGAAGTCCTCGAGAGCAGAGCCCGTGTATCGGGGCAGCCAGTTATCGACGATTTCTTTCTTGGTTTTCATGAGGCGCGACGTTAGCACGCAACGCGCCGTGGCGATGATAGGCGTGGTATGGCAACTTGGAGGCTTGACGCTGTTCTGGTGTTATATTTATATATAACACCTAGACATTATGGCCCATAGGAACCCCCATGAAAGCCTTTCAATCCCTGCTTGTTGGAGTTTTAGTGACCACTTCACTCTATTCGACCGCCACCGCCGCGAATGCTGCGGCAGCTGCCGCCCCACTGATTGAGCGCAGCAAGCTCTTCGGTAACCCGAGTCGGTCCGGCGCCTCTCTATCGCCGAATGGTCAATGGCTCTCGTGGCTAGCGCCACGCGATGGCGTCATGAATATTTGGGTCGCGCCGGTAGCTGATCTCGGCGCCGCCAAACCGCTGACGGCCTCGAAAGATCGTCCGATCCGCCAGTCGTTCTGGTCGCCCGACAGCAGCATGGTGATGTACGTCCAAGATAAAGGTGGCGATGAGAATTTTTTGCTCTATGCCATCGATATCGCGAGCGGTAACGAGCGAACTTTGACGCCTTTCGAAAAAACGCGTGTTCAGATCATCAACGTCTCACCGCTCATCAAAGATCGAATTCTCGTGGGTTTGAATAATCGCGACGCCCGTTGGCACGACGTGCACAGCTTGGAGTTGAAAACCGGTAAGTTAACGGAAGTCATGCGTGGCGATGGCTATGCTGGCTTCTTGGCGGACGCCAACCTCGCAATTCGGATGGCCCTGCGACCCAATGCGGACGGTGGCTATGATTTTTTCACCGTCACGAATAACACGGTCGAAGAAAAGCCGATCGCCTCCACCACGCTCGAAGATTCTTTGACTACCCAGCCCGGCGGATTCACCACGGATGGAAAAACGCTGTATTGGATCGACAGTCGCGGGCGCAATACCGCGGCTCTCATTGCGCAGGATGTGGCCACTGGTAAAACACGAGTGATCGGCGAGAGTCCGCGCGCCGACATCAGCAACGCCATGAGCAATCCAAAAACCGGCGAGGTCGAAGCTTACGCCGTCACGTATTTGCGCGATGAGTGGGTTGCGCTTGATCCGAAGATCGGTGCTGATCTCGCTTGGCTGCGAGAGCAGCTTAAGGGTGACGTCAGCGTCACGACACGTACAGAAGATGATCAGCTGTGGACCGTCGCGGTTGATCCGGTAGTTTCATCACCTTCTGTACATCTGTTCGACCGCAAGCAACGCAAGCTTACCGAGCTTTATGTGTCGCGCCCCGAGCTAGTCGGTGCGCCCTTACAGACCATGCACACGCTCGAGATCCAATCTCGCGACGGCTTGACGCTCCCGAGCTATCTCACGTTGCCGCCCGGTAGCGACGCCAACGGCGATGGTCGGCCCGAGGCGCCCGTGCCGCTGATTTTGTTGGTGCATGGTGGCCCATGGGCGCGCGATGACTTCGGTTACAACCCGTATCATCAGTGGCTAGCGAATCGTGGCTATGCCGTACTCTCGGTCAACTATCGCGGTTCAACGGGTTTTGGCAAAAGCTTCATCGAGGCCGCCAATCTTGAATGGGCTGGCAAGATGCACGACGATTTGATCGACGCAGTGCAGTGGGTGATCGATCAGAAGATATCGCCCGCCGACAAAATCGCGATCATGGGCGGATCTTATGGTGGCTATGCGACGCTGGTCGGCCTGACCTTTACGCCGACGACCTTTGCATGTGGTGTGGATATCGTTGGTCCCTCGAATCTCGAAACCTTGTTGAAAACGATTCCGCCTTACTGGACCGCAGGCATTCAGCAATTCCACCGCCGTATGGGCAATCCCAATACGCCTGAGGGTCTTGCGCTTCTCAAGGAGCGTTCTCCGCTCTACAAAGCCGGTAACATCGTGAAACCGCTACTGATCGGGCAGGGTGCCAACGATCCGCGCGTCAATCAGGCTGAGTCCGATCAGATCGTCAATGCGATGCAGCAAAAAGGCATACCGGTGACTTACGTGTTGTTCCCCGATGAAGGTCACGGATTCGCACGCCCTGAGAACAACATTGCTTTTAATGCGGTGACCGAGAACTTCCTCTCCACTTGTCTCGGCGGTCGTGCTGAGCCGATCGGCGCTACGGTCAAGTCTTCCTCGGCTCAAGTGCCGGTGGGTGCGTCGTTCACGCCGGGGCTTGAAGCCGCGTTGAAGTGAAGTTCGACCTCCAGCCAAAGTTATCTGGCGACCTCGTGTCACTGCGCCCTTTGGGGCGCAGTGACCGCGAGGCGCTGTTTGCCGTTGCGAGCGATCCGTTAATTTGGGAGCAGCACCCCGAGCCCAATCGTTGGCAAGAGTCGGTTTTCGACAAATTATTTGAACGATTGATGGATTCGGGGGGTGCGTTATTGGTGAGTGATATCGCCAGCGGTGATGTCATCGGTTCATCGAGCTATTACGCGTGGAATCCCGAAGCGAATGATGTCGTCATTGGCTACACCTTTTTAGCGCGCCGAGTCTGGGGTGGTCGCTATAACGCTGAATTGAAGCAACTCATGGTCGACCATGCGTTTCGCTTCGTCGATCGCGTTTGGTTTCACGTGGGCACCGGCAACCGTCGCTCGCAAATGGCGATGACCAAAATCGGTGCGCAGTTGTCGCACGAAGCGGTTCGCGAGAGTGGTGGCGTGGTCACGTCCTTTTTGCATTATTTTATCGACCGTGATGGCTGGAAGGCGTGCAAATGAAGTTGTGGACCTATGTTCGTCGTTTCGACTTCGAAGGAACGGCGTATCGCGTCGATATTGGCGCTGGTTTGAAAACAGTGGAGAGCATCCTTCGCTGCGGTAGTGCTGAACTCGCTCGCGACTTCACTGATGTGCTAGCGACAGACGGCACGAGAAACCATCATCTGACTCATCGATTGAGCGATGGTCGCTTGATGGAGATCGAAGCGGGTTATATCAACTGGGTCAATACGGCGATCCGAGTGACTGTTGATGGCATCCTCATTCATGAGAGCCATCCAGGCAAAGATATTCGGATGCCGACGGCTGGGTCGACAGATCCGGAGAAAGCGGCTCGCTTGCAAGCGGAGCAAGCGGCGCAGTGGGGACGTAACAAGTATTCCTTTTATGTCGATGTCGGCCTCGGTGCGCTGTTTTTCATTCTGGCCAAGCTCACTGACGATCTGCCGTTCGCTGCGATTACGACCGCTGTTGCGGGGCTTGCCGTTGCCGTCGCACAGCGTTTCGTGAAAGTAGATTTGCTGGGCGGACTTGCCATGTTTGGCGTTGCCATGCTGCTCGTGTCAGCTGCATTTTCTTATGCGTTTGATGACGACTGGGCGGTCAAGATGAAAAGCACCATCTTAGGTGTCATGGTCGCCACATTGATGCTTGGTGATGCGACATTCAATCGCGGTCGTTACTTTGGTGGACGCCTTGCGCGTTACATGCCGATGCCGATCGTGCCGCAGCGTTTAGCACTCGGAATGGCGGTGCTTGGCATCGTCATGGCGGGAGTCAATTGGCTCGTGGCAACCTATCTCTCAACCGATCTTTGGTTGTACTACACGAGCTTCGGAGATTTCGTTCTGACCGTGACGCTGGTCTTCGCTGTCATGCGCTATGCGCAGCGCCGAGAAGACGAAACAGAGTAGTTATTCCGCCCAGGCCTTTTGCAAGCTGGCGACCGCCTTCTTGCCGCCGTTCTTGCGAACGTAGTCGAGAATGAAGTTTCGGTGAGTTTTGATCTGATCTCTTGGCAGCGCGAGCTTGTCGTAGGCGGCGGGAACGCTAGCCATATCCTTGGGCATATCCGCTGCGAGCACGTTGGCCGCTTGGTTGATGACTCGTTCGGTGCCAGGAAGAGATTCGGTCAGCGCGACGAACTCCGATTCGGGGAGACGCGTTTTGGCGACATGCAGTAAAGTGCCAGTTGCGGCGACGGACGTGGACACAGGCAGCTCCAAGGCAAAGCCGAGCTCACGCACGACTTCGTCGACGCCACCCTGCACTTGGGCGGCGGCAGAAGTCACGGTGACGCAGGACAACATGACAGCGCAGAGTGCGTGGCGGAACGCCATATACAGGATCCTCCCCTACAGGCACTGTACGTTGTCGCACAAAAGTCTTCTCCAGAATATGCCCCAAAACGCAATCTATTCTTTGGTGAGTGGGTAATTACATGCGCCGTGTACACATCATCGACGTCTTCACCTCCAAGCCCTTCCTCGGGAACCCGGTGGCGGTGGTGTTGGACGCCGAAGACTTATCGACTGCGCAGATGCAGTCCATTGCCCGTTGGACCAATCTCTCGGAGACGACCTTTGTCCTGCGGCCTTCGGTCCCGGGCGCAGATTACCGCTTGCGCATTTTCACGCCACGCAGCGAGCTCCCCTTTGCGGGGCATCCGACACTGGGCAGCGCGCACGCTGTCCTTTCCGCGGGGTTAGTGCAGAGCCGTGATCGATTGGTCCAGGAATGCGCCGCGGGCCAGGTTGTCATCATTCCGTCACGAACGGATGACACTGCGAGGTATCGCCTTCGATTACCAGAGGCTGTGGTGACTGACGTTTCCGTAGGAACGGCTGATGAGCTGATACATGCGCTCGGCAGCACGCTCGATCCTGCGAGAAAGCCGTTGGTGATCGACGTGGGGCCAAAATGGTTGGTAGCCAAGCTTCTCTCCGCCGAGGAGCTGATCGCGATCGCGCCAAATTGGGATGCCCTGCGCTCTCTCGAGCGGTCGCTTGGCATTACCGGGGTTACTTTGTATGCCGAGTCGGAGGTCGGGATCGAGGTGCGCTCGTTCGCTCCGTCTCAAGGTGTCGAGGAAGATCCCGTCTGTGGCAGCGGCAATGGTGCCGTGGCCGTCTTTCGACAACTTGCCGGAGAGCTTCAAACGGGTGAGCGTTACACGGCGACGCAGGGCCAATGTGTAGGACGTCGGGGCCAGGTCGAGATCGAGCTCGCGGTCGACGGGGAGGTCTGGGTCGGTGGAGCCTGTGTAACGACGCTCAGCGGATCATTCGCGGGGTAGGGGTCGCGTAGCGAGCCAAAGCGCGAGGCCTGCGAGGAACAGGCCGACGAGGCCGATGACCCGCGTGAGGCCAAACCAATACGCACTGATCGCCCAGCTTGCGCTGATACCGATGACTGCCAAGATCTTGCCGCGTCGCGATACGCGACCGCCGTCTTCCCAATCACGTAGCGGCTTGCCGAAGCGACGGTGCTGCAACAATTTCTCCCGCCAATGTGGCGCGCCCTTGCCGAAAGCCCACGCGCCGATAATCAAGAAGATGGTGGTCGGCAGGATGGGTACGAAGGCGTTCACCAATCCGATCGATGTGCTGAGCACGCCGAGTACGCGCCAGAGCAAGAGCCCAAGCGGGATGCCGAACAGCAGTCGTCGGACGATTCGATGGTCTGGTGGAGGAGAATTCAAGGGGGGAGTCGCTGCAGCGAGTCCGCAGTGTGCCAGATGCGGTCACGACTGTCTGCCGATCTAGGCGTGACTGTACATCCGAGAGTATCGTGATTCCCCGGGGCAGTGTGTGATCCGCACGAGAGGGGAGTGACTACATGGTCAAACCGTGGTTTGTGATGTTGGTACTGGTGGTCTGCGCCAATAGCCTAGTGTCGGCTGCGCCGGTTCAGGTAAATCCCACAGGGCATAAAGCGGCTGCGCCCGATATTTCAGTTGGAAAGAATGGCGATGTGGCGATTCTTTGGGTGGACCGCTCACCAAATGCGTCTGCCGCGGGTAGTCACGATCGGCATATCGCTGCAACCGATGTTTACGTTGCTATTTCGAAAGCCAATGGCCACGATCCCTTTAACGTCGTAAAGGTCAACGATACAGTCGGTGCAGTTTGGGGTCAGCAGGTTAGTCGTCCTCGCATCGTCGCAACTCCAAATGGCACTTGGCATGTCTCGTATGCCGTCAATGATTTACACCCGACTCATCAAAAAACAGCGCTGACCACGCACTACACGCGATCGATCGATGGTGGGCGCAGCTTCGAGACCGCTAGGCGTCTGTCGACTTTGACCGACCAAGATATGAGTGGAACGATTCACGGTGGCTTTGTGAGTGCGGCGGCATTCGGCACCATGGCTGCGGCGGACAACGGTAGCGTGCACGTGCTTTGGATCGACACGCGCCACATGCACCATGACAGCGAGTCGGGGGCGATGTATGCCGCTGTTTCGCGTGACGACGGACGCTCCTTTTCAGTCGAGCGCAGTATCGTCAACACGGGGGTGTGCCCGTGCTGTCAATTGATGGCGGTGACCAACGACCGGAGCGAATTGATTTTGGGCTCGCGAAAGGTTTTGCCCGGCAGCATCCGTCCTGCCACGGTCATGCGACTGTCGTCGGCTTCGAATCAAAACCCAGAAGCAGTCAGCATTGGTGGTGCACCTTGGCAAATCGCCGGGTGTCCCCTCAAGCCAACCGCGGTGGCTGTTGCTGGCGAGCGAGTTTTCGCGGCGGTTCATAACGGCGGTGAAGAGAAGCCTGGCGTGATTTTCTCGGTATCAAAAGACAATGCGGCTCACTTTGATTTCAAAGGACTCGTACACCCCGAAGCGGCCATCTCAGATGCGCCGAGCATTGCGACTAACGGCAAGACGGTGCTTGTTGCTTGGCATGCGCGAGCAAACGGGCCACGCCATGTCTTTTACCGCTACTACGATTTAGACGGTGAGCCACAGGGAAGTATTCAGGAACTGCCTACTGGCGAAAGCGCAGCTCAGTCACCCGTCTTGAGTGTTCGGGCAGACGGCGATTATCAGATCGTTTGGCAGCAGGGTGACAATATCTTCACGGATGTGCTGAAGGCGAACTAAAGATGGCGTTTCGGAAAATCCTATTCATGATCTGTCTCGCGCTGTTTGGTCAATTATCGTGGGCAGTCAATCCAACTAAGGCAATTCATGCACCGGAGTTCAAACAGGTTCTCGATAGTCACCGTGGCGATCTTGTGATAGTCAACTTTTGGGCAACCTGGTGCGCGCCGTGTCTCAAAGAAATTCCGGATTTGCTCAAACTGAGACAGGAAAAATCATCGGAAGGAGTGCAGTTGATCGGCGTTGCCGTAGATGAGCCAACTGCAAACTCCGCTGAGGTTGAGCGATTTCGCAGCCGTTATTTCCCTGAGTTTCGCACCTATGCCCGTGCGGGCGTCGAGATGGACGAACTCGCGCAGGTTATTGATCCCTCGTGGAACGAAGTGGTTCCAACCACCTATCTGCTAGACCGTGACGGACGTGTCGTAAAACGAATTCAGGGCAAAAAGACACTCGACGAGTTTCGCGCAGCGCTCGAGGCTGTCAGTCGGAAGGGGCCTTAACCGCCTTCTCTTCGATACTTATCCGTACAATCTCCCGGGCGAGAAGCGCATAGCTCTTGGCAGATGGGTGAAAGCCGTCACTCGCGAACTCCTCAGGCGTTGGTCGTGTGTTGATCGGCACATAGATAACGGCGGATCTTGTTTCGGCATAGTCTCTTGCCGCGCGGTCGTAGTACCGCGCACGCCAGCCGAGTACTTGTCTTAGTGGGGTAGGTAGCGCTGGAAACAACTCGAGTGGGGGAATGCCGAGAATAGCGAGGCGAGCATTTCGGAAACGCGCCTGTAGTGCGGCAATCAGTTCGTCCAAATCCGAGACCCATCCGCCGACTGCGGCGAGACTGGTGATGTCGTTGACGCCTGCGGAAATAAGCACCAACGTGACCCGATCGTCTTCTTCGAGCGATTCGGCGATCGATATGATTCGCCTAATACGCGCCCCGATCTTGCCGTGTGCGCTCCAGTGAGTTGCAGACCCGCTCTCTTCTTGCCAGAGCTTCGCTAGCTGCGCGGTGATGGTGCCCTCGGGCGACGAAGCGCCAACGCCCGCGATAATGGAGTCGCCGATACCGACGATGCGCTGTTGCGCGTGCTCGCCGAACACGCCGCGTAGTTCGCCTGAAGGACCATGAAAGCGCGGCGTGCGCCTTCGGACCCACAGTGCCTGCGGCAACAACCACGGTAGCGATAACCAAAAGACAAAGTTGGGCATGACCCGGCATCATACGCGTAGCTAGAACTCGCAGTTAGTCGGGGAGGGAAGATGGAAGTACATCACGCCAGTCATCACGATCGACCACGCAGCCTCAAGTCATTCGCGTTCGAGTTTTTAATGATTGCGATTGCGGTCTTTGTCGGATCGCTCGGTGAGTACTTTCTCGACCATCGCATCATCGAAGAGCGATTGCATAACGGCTTAGTTTCGATGCGCGAGGATCTCGATACCGACCTTCGCAACTTAGATCGCATCATTGCGCAGTGCGACAGTGGTATCGAATTCTTGATTCGTACGCGCCAATCTGCCGTTGAGTATCAGACTGGCAAACTGTCTGGTGCCGAATATCTTCGTCGGCTCGTCGATGATCTGCCGAATGTGTACATCTATCACACCTTCTTTATGGATCGAACGTCGTTTACCAATCTTTCATCAGCGGGCCTGATGAATGTCGAGGATTCAGCAGAGCTTCGGGCGGCGATTTCCGAGTATTACGAGGTCTACGGAAAGCGACTGAACGACAACAATGCGTTGCTCGACAAAGAAGCAATCGCCTACTACGAAAGAAGCTTCCCTTTGCAAAGCGCCTTGGAGAGCGGGCGGTTCAATATCGAAGGGCGTCAAACAACAGCGCAAAATGTTGATATCTACCTTCGCCTACCGACTGTTCGCGAAAAACTCTTGAGTGGCGAGCTGATCCCGGCGACAGATCAACTCATCCTACGAGTTGCTGACTACAAGGACATCCTCATCGAGATGCGGCGTCTCAATCGTGAGGCGGCACGCCTATTGCGAGACCGACAGATCGCCTCTTAAAATCGGCGAGCGCGGGCGTAGTTCAATGGTAGAACTGTAGCTTCCCAAGCTACTAACGTGGGTTCGATTCCCATCGCCCGCTCCACTTTCTTCTCGAAGGAATTCTCTGTGTATCGCGGGATTCCACAATTCCCTTACCGATACCGACTCTGTGCCGACTGGGCGGGTAGAGCGTGAGATCGCATCGTCAATCGCCCTACTTATCGGACCACTTCTCAAAAAAGAAGCGACGGACACCGAGCTTCTAGAGGCTACTGACGTGCGTAGGCAACTGCGCGGACTGCGGGCGGGCAATACGGTACTACCCGCTCAGATCAATGAGCAGAGATCGGAGCTTCCGATCAAGATCGTTCTCGGTATTGCAAGCGCCCTCGCAGATAATTCGTCGATCCTTGAAGCGGGACACCGTTATCTCGAGAGTCCGCAGTGCTTGTCGTGCGTCAATCTTGGCGGTTGCATTCTCGGAACGAATTTCGAGGCGTAGTTGATCCGCCGTTCGCCGGGAGACGATCGTCGAGATCTTGACGCTGCGGTGACTCCGGGTAAGGGATGCCCAGCGTCCTTCAACACGCTCAAGGAAAGATGATTCCATACCAGTCTCCCACAGAGTCAAAAGTTAATGCTTCTCATGGCTGGGGGTATCCGAAAAAAGAACAACGGCGCTCAGCTCGCTCTACAACACCGCCAACTCGCAAGCCAATGACTACATCGAACATCCCCATTAGATACGCAATACTGGCTTCCCATGCTCTTTCGCAATGGTTGAGCCGCCCTGCTGTATCCAATCTGAAGTAATTGACATGGCACTACGGGAGCCGCGCGCTGAGCTCAGGTACAGATGCTCTGACGAGTTGATATAAGCCATCGAGGTCATCAGACTTCCACGCACGAACTCGGAAGGGGCTCATGCGCTACATCCTATCTGCAATGCTGACGGTCGTCGGCATCATCCACCTCTTGCCCCTATCCGGCGTGCTAAGTGTCTCCCGCCTTCAAGCACTGTACGGAGTCGCAATTACCGATCCTAATCTTGAGATCTTGATGCGTCATCGGGCGGTCCTCTTTGGGATACTCGGCGCATTCCAAATTTACGCGGCGTTTCGTCCTGTATTACAACTCGCCGCTTTGATTGCGGGCACTATTAGTGTCATTTCTTTCTTGGTAATCACGGGAATGGTCGGCGGCTACAGCGTAGGCATCGCTCGAGTCGTGACTGCGGATATCGTTGCGGTCGTTTGTTTGTTGATCGGTGCGTTCGCTTACTGGAGGGATCGTGCGACGATCGGGGTGAACGAATGACCGAGTCTTGGGTTGTGATATTTACCAGCACTCGAACGTCCCAAGATGCCGACGGGTATCGCGCCATGGCAGCGCAAATGGAGGCACTAGCTCATGCACAACCCGGCTTTATCTCCATGCAGAGCGTTCGCGGCGATGACGGCGTAGGGATCACCGTCTGCTACTGGGACTCCGAGCAATCGATCGCCGCTTGGAAGAGCAATGTCGATCATGCAGCAGCTCAGCAGCACGGGAAAAGCACTTGGTACTCCGACTACAGCGTGACCATCGCTAAAGTCGAACGGCAGTATGGGAACAGCAGCCCTAAAAATACCAAGAACGAGCCTCAGCATTACTTGTAATCGCCCCACAGCACACCTAGTAGATCGATTACTCAGTAAGCTTTGATATCCAGGAACCAAGTGGCGGGCGTTCCCAAGCGACTAACGTGGGTTCGCTTCGCATCGTCCGCTCCATCTTGTAAATGAGAAATTTTCGACAATCAGACGTCATGCGCGAGCACTTCATCATTAGAGAATTTCGAAATACTGACGCCGAGGGCGCCGTCTCACTCGTGCTCGGTATCCAGAATGATGAGTACCAACTCAATCTCTCCATCAGCGACCAAAAAGATCTAACGAACATCGATGCGTATTATGGCGCGCGGGGTGGAGCATTCCTGGTAGCTGAGTCTTCTGCGGGCGAAATCGTCGGCACTATCGGTCTGATGCGTTTGCGGGAAGATCTCGGTGTGATGAAAAAGTTCTTTGTGGCCCCGTCTTATAGAGGAAAGGAACGTGGTGTTGCGATGGCACTCTACGAGCGGTTTATCGCGTCGGCCAAAATCAAAGGTCTGACCCAAATCGTTCTGGACACCCCGTCCGCGGCGGTTCGTTCCCACGCATTTTATAGGTCCGCTGGCTTTGTTCAGATTGATAGAGCTGAACTGCCGATGAGCTACGACTTCCCTGAGCGAGACACGTTGTTCTTCAGACTTCATCTGAGGCCCTAGTTGTGTCTGTCTGCTATTAAAGTGAAACCCTTTAAGCTTCACTTGCTATGCCTTGGAGTAAAAAGTGACCTCGCGTCGATTGTTAATCCGAGAGTTCCAAGATGATTTATCGATTCACTTCCGCGACATCAATGCGGAGTGGATCCGTTCTATGTTTCACCTTGAGGATACCGATCGTGAGGTCCTGGAAAACCCTCGAGCCATGATCATCGACAGAGGTGGAGCCATCCTCTTTGTTGAGGCGCAGGGGTTAGGCATAGTGGGTGCGTGCGCCCTCCAACGATCCGGGGACGCCAGCTATGAACTGACTAAGATGGGCGTTCGGGAGTCCGCGCGGGGGATGAAGGCTGGAGAATTCCTGCTAGACGCGATAATTGCTCGCGCCCTGCGTCTCGACGCTAATCCTCTGTACCTTCTCACCAATACGAAATGTGCAGCTGCTATTCACCTCTACGAGAAGAAGGGATTTCGGCATGATGCGGACATCATGCGTCAGTACGGCTCTCGCTACGAACGTTGTGATGTTGCGATGCGTTACTTCTAGACCCTCGATCTACGGTTAGCTAGGCGAAGTGAAGTATCGTCACCGTACTGCGTGTTCGTGTATTGATTGAGAGCTCGAAAATTCAGAATATCGCGGCTTGTTTTACGTGAATTCTAGATCACTTAACGCATCGCCCTTCGCCGCCGCGCTTCACCATGCGCGAGTCCAGCGATCTATGTCGATCAACGACGTATCGCGAAGTCTGTTGCTCTCCGACAAGCAAATCATCGGTTTGGAGAGCGATGATCACTCAAGTTTCTACACTCCTCTGTATGCCGAGCGAGCTGCTATTTCGTATGCAGAGTTCTTGGCCGTTGATCTTCAATTAGAAGGTGCGCCGCCCTTTAGAGCGGTCGCCGATGCTCCGGCGAAGTCTTCTGAGTCTGCGCGCCGGCCCAGCAACAAAGCGCGTGAGTATCGTTATGTCAGCGGTGCTGTTGTTCTTCTGGCCTTAGTGATATGGCTCTTCTCGAGCCTGCGCGACAGCGCGGAGACTTCGGCGACGACGACAGTGCCTTCTGTAGCGATGAGTGACGAACCGCCAACATCGACTGATGGGCAAGGCACCGCCCTTAACAGCGAACAGTTTCGTGAAGATACGCTCGTCACTGATGAACGTTCAGCGGTACCGTCGCAGAGTGCGCTAGCGCCGACTGAACTACCCGCGGCGGTGCCAGACTTCGACAGGAACGATAAGGCGAATCGCTTTTTTATCGTCATCACCAAGCCCACTACCGTGATCGCGCGAGACGCGACAGGCGAGTTGCTCCTATCGGGTGAGCAAGCGCCTTCGTCCGGGCAGCGAATCGTCGGTAAGCCGCCGTTTACTTTAGATGTGGTCGATTTAGAGGCCGTCGAAATCTACTACCAAGGCAAGCGCATACGGCCGGGGCGCGCCGATACTCCTGCTATAAACGTCACGATTTCTACCAATCCAAGCGAGTGATTTGTGCGATCGGTTGATCGGGTATCATTCGCGCCATGAGCGAAACCACACCCGTTTCTTTCCCGGACCGCCTTAGCGTGGATCCGACCAGTCGCCATTACGACGAGGCAATTCTCTCGCGCAGCGTCGGTATTCGCTTGAATGGTGTCGAATACACCAATGTTGAGGAGTACTGCATTTCGGAAGGGTGGATTCGGACGGCCATCGGTAAGACTTTGGACCGTCGCGGCCGTCCGTTGACGATCATGCGTAAAGGTATCGTCGAGCCTTTCTACAAAGGCTGATTTGGAGCGGCAAGTTCGTGAGACGCGGACCGCCTTACTGGTTTCCGGCGAAGCGTTATGGCTGGGGGTGGGGGCTGCCACTGACATGGCAAGGATGGGTTGTGCTCGTCGTTTACTTGGTCGCGGTGCCAGTGGGCTATCTCTTGTTTCCGCCTCACCAGCAGACCGTCGGATTCCTAATTTACGTTAACGCGATTACTTTGATATTCGTATTCGTCTGCTGGCTCACCGGAGAGCCGCCGCGATGGCGCTGGGGCAAGTGAGCTTAATTCGGCTCACTTCGTCAGTCAGCGAGGATGACTTTTCTCACGATGCTTAAATAGGCATCGTTCCAGTCTTTTTCGTTCAGCTTTTTTGACGCCACGTCGTCAACGACGCGACCGAGTGTGATGGCTTGAATTAAAATGGCCGCCGCGCTGGGTGTGATCCCCGGGTTTAGCCAACCGCGAGATTGCATCTCGAGAAAAAGTTTGGCAAAGCGCTCGTTGATTTTACTTTGTTCGATGCCCAGAAGTTTTGAAAAACGCGCATTCTTTTCTGCATGTGCAACGAGACGGCATCGTGCAATTCGAAATGCGCGCCGATTTTGGTCTTGTGAGATACGGACGATTTCAGCAGCATGACGAAGAAAATCGCCTTTGCTTTTCGCTCGCCTCAAGAGTTGCTCGAACATATCGGCATGAGCGCTCACGCCGTCAAGGAATATCGATAGCAGCGCCGATTCAATGAGCGCTGCGTGGTTATCAAAATGCAGATAGAGCGTGTTACGAGCCACGCTGGCTTCTTCTAGAACCATCGTGGTCGTAATCTCGGCGGGCGGATACTTTTCGAGCAGTCTTTGTACCGCATCGAGTAAGCGCCGCTTGGCCGGGCTTTCTTTCCGTCCGACACGCGCTGCTGATAGTCCAAAAGAGTTCTTTGCCATTACGACGGGTAACCCACAGGCATGTTCCAGAGAGTCGCGATTATTTTTGCGATTTGCTTAATCGCGCGATTTCTTTATCGAGCGTTTCTAGCACTCTCTGTCGATTGGCATCGGGCATATTGACGTCTGCGGCGAGCTTCGCGCGCGCCAAGCTAAGCGCTTGTAACAACTCGGCTTCGGATTTCTCGCCGATCGTGACGATCCTCGTGGAGGCGGTTTTATCTTGCGTCTTCTCGTCGCCTCGATCGGTGTCGATGGCGATAACACAGCCAGACAGGGTCAATAGCGAGGCCAGCAGCAGCGACGATCGCAAAAAAGTCATCATTTAATCTCCGACGGTAGATTACGAGTGTATTTCAGCGGGTTTCTCAGCGATATGCCAGAGCACACCCGACGGATCCGACAGATAGAGAATCTTCAAGCCCCAGGGCTGCATGGTCGGTGCGCGTAGCAAGATGCCCGGGTAGCGCTGTGATAGATCGAGTGCCAGTAGCTTTGACCACCATGCTGTAGTGTCAGTCACAAGCAACTGCATCATGAAACTCGCAGCGAATTCCTGAACGTAGTAGTTCTGCAGCAAGAAGCGAAACGATCCGTATTCGAACTCAGCCACCTCCGTATTAGCGAAGTTCTCACGGAAGCCAATGTCACGATAGAACTTGCGTGATAGGGCAAAGTCTCGGGCGGGGATAAAGGTTTTTAGATCAAGAGCATCGGGCGGCGACGCATCGGGATGTTGAAAGATAGCTTCGATCGACGTATCGAATACATGAGCAAGCTTGAAAGCGAGTTCCAAGCTCGGCAGATACTTCTCCAATTCGATCGCATTGATCGTCTGTCGGGTGGCGCCCACGCGCTCGGCCAGTTGCTGCTGAGAAAGATCGGCTCGCGTTCGCAACTCACGAATCCGATTGCCGACGCGATGGGTCTTTTCGGGTGTCATGAGCGTTTATAGAGGACGAGTACTGCGATGTTTCGTGCGATCTCTTGCAGCAGCAATATCGTAGCGAGTGCCAGTACGATGCCGGTGGCACTCGTCAAATCCAGAGTAGCGACCGAGTTTTTCTCGAATGCTTCGTTGGCAAGAACATGAATGATCACGAACTGAACAGCGAATACACCAACCCAGTAGGCCGTTTGATTGGCGCGTCTTTCGATAGCGAGGTCTCGTTCGTCCCGGAACTCGATCGGCTCACCCTTTGATTTGAAGTAGCCCTGTACAGACAGCAGGGCAATCGCTGCCAGAAGCCCGACCAAAAGGTAGGTGTCGAAAATCCTCGCCGCTGACTGCTCGACGACCGTGAATCCGATCGATTGACCAACGACGTCGATGCCATCGGTCAAGCGCATCCACAGGAATAGAAGGGCCAGGGTCCAGATGAGTAGTTCGGGCCAGGCTTGTTTTTCAGCTGAGCTTAGATCGCTTGTGGGCATAAGGGGTTCTTAGTTCGAAGTGTCTAATAC
>Ga0208009_1000072_pt1 | contig 26820 bp, 25 predicted proteins | sample Wag4_2014_7_16_FD_187364 | JGI IMG/M metagenome (GOLD analysis project Ga0208009, IMG submission 187364) | Fresh water mixed with fracking chemicals microbial communities from Ohio, USA - Utica-2 Time Series FC 2014_7_16 (SPAdes) (version 2) ...
CACTGGCGTAGGCCTGGTGGTCTTTGACACCCTGGGCACGCCACCGCTTGGCGCCAAGATGCGCAAACTACTGGAGCAGGCCAGCGGTGAAAAGGTGAAGGTGGTGGTGGTCTCTCACTATCACGCCGATCACTTCTACGGCATCCAGGCCTTTGCAGATCCCGGCGTTGAAATCATTGCCCACCCCAAGGCGGAACAGGTCTTCAACGATGCGAACACGGCGAATCGTTTGGCCCAACGCAAGCAAGACCTCTTCCCTTGGGTGAGCGACGAGACCAGGCTCACGCTGGCTGGTCGCAAGGCAAAGGTTGGTCCAGGTCAGAACGAGACCTTCCAGGTGGGCCGCTACCACTTCACCCTGATCGACGGCCTGGGCGCACATGCGCCCGATGACCTGATGATGAGGGTCGATGAATTGAGTGCGGTGTTTGCGGGCGATTTGTTTTTTACTGGTCGGGTGCCCTTTGTCGGTTCGGCCAATCCACGCATCTGGCTGGCGGCCCTGGACCGCATGGCGGAAAAGCCTCCTAAGATTGCCATCCCCGGTCACGGTGCCGTCTCCTACCAACCTCAGAAAGATCTGGACCTAACCCGTCGTTACCTGGCGCATCTGTCAAAGTCGATGGCCAGTGCGGTCGCCAACATGCAGAGCTTTGAAGAGGCCTACGCGACGATTGACTGGTCAGCCTTTAAAGACCTGCCTGCTTTTGGCGCTGCGAATCGGCTCAACGCCTACGGGGCCTACCTGCACGCCGAGCAAGAGGCACTCAAAAAATAAAAAAATAAGACATCAACGGGAGAGGACACCATGACCGAGATTCGTGCCGGACTGCCCCTATCAAGCCCCATGACCTGGTTGTCACGTGGCTGGAATGACATGCTCTGCACTGGCCTGCGTGGCACGTATTACGGTGCGTTTTTCGCCATCATGGGCTATGCCATCTCGATTGTTTACGACAACCTCTGGCAGGCGACCATGGGGGTGACGGCGGGATTCTTTTTGATGGGTCCGTTCATCTGCACGGGTATCTACGAGCTCTCCCGCCAGCGCGACAACGGTCAACCCTACAGCCTGATCGCGAGTTGGACGGCCTGGTTTCGTAACTGGAAGTCCATCGCCTTTTTTGCGGCCATGCTGACTTTCTTCATGATCGTCTGGGCCCGGGTCTCCGTGGTGCTATTTGCCCTGTTCGCCAGTCACGACTACCCCACCCTTCAGAGCATGCTCGCCCAGATCATCTCGGTCAAAAACTTTGAGTTTCTGTTTGTCTGGATGGGCGTAGGCTTTGTCTTTGCCAGTCTGGTCTTTGCGATCTCGGTGGTCTCGGTGCCCCTGCTCTTGGACCGTGGGACCGACACCCTAGAGGCCGTCTTTGCCAGTGCCCGCGCGTTGTGGGCCAACCCAGGCGTCTGCCTGGTCTGGGGGCTGAGCATTGTCGTGATCATTGGACTGAGCCTGGCCATCTTTATGCCAATCCTGGTGCTCACGGCACCCTGGGTTGGCCATGCCACCTGGCGGGCCTACAAGGCGTTGGTGGTTTAGCGGCGGCTGGCTAGGCCTGCGAGCGGGCGTCGTCGCGCGACTGCTCTAAGGCCTGAATTTTCTTGTCGAGTCGATCCGCCGCATCGCGCAGGCTGCGCAGCTGCTGGGTGTGGTCCTGAAAATCTTGCTTGGTGACCACCAGCTTGGCGTCGTGAATGGCGTAATCGACCAGGCGTTTGGCCATAAAAGCCAGTGGGTGGCTGGTGACCGCATCGAACACTGGCGCAGTCTTGGCGCGAATGATCGAGATGAGGGGGGCGAGCTTTTCGGCCACGGCTGCATCGCCCTGAATTCGAATGCCTTTCATACCAGGGCCAGCAGTGCCGAGCCCACCGGAGACCGCCTGTTCAAGGGCGCCAACAAAGAACTCACTGCCCACCAGAAGGGTTACGTCGGCCTGCGGCTCGCCGTCTGCCGGTTGACTGCTCTGGCCTAGAGATGGGGGGGCCGCTGTGATGGCAGCGGAGGGTTCACTGACGAAGGGTTCATTGGCAGAGGGCTCGTGAAGTAGTCCATCCGCCTCGAGCCTGAGCCGAATTCGCCTGCCCTGCAGTGGTCCCTGGAGATCAAATACCAACTCGATGGTCTTGCCCGCCAGGGGTTTGAGATGGTCGTGCAGGTCTTCGTCTCGTTCGATGGCGAAGTTGATCGCCTGAACAGCCGCCGACTGACCTCGCTGCGTGACCGCCTGATAGAAAGTCAGCATGCGAGGCCGATGGGCATGGGGAACGGCCGCTTACGACGCTTGCTGCTGCAGGATGCCTGCGAGCAGCCAACCACCAGAGCCATCTTTTGGCTTTTGAAGCGTCCAGACTTCGTCAAACGGCTGAGCAGCACCGTCGAGGGTCTCCCGAATCAGGCCATGGAAGCGCACATAGGCCTCGTCGACTGTGCGGCCGTCTTCGTCGGTGGCGTCGTCCATGCCCAGCCATTCGACTTGCAGACTCACGACTGCGGTGTGATTGGCAGCTGAGCCGCGCTCGGCCAGCTGCTTTTCCAGCCCGTAAGCCATGGACTCGGTGACAAAACCACGGATGGCCGTCATGTCGCCGTTGTCCCAGACTTTTTGGAGTTCGGTGAACTGCTTGCGAGCCACCTGCAGGAACTGATCAATCTCAGCCTGGTTGGGCTGAGTAGGTGCCGCCTCAGAGGCCGTGGATGCGGGTGCGTGGGCTGCACCAGTCGATCCGTAGTGGCTTGCTGAGTGCTCGGATGAACTGGTCCGATAACTGTTGGAGCCGAACGAGTCATTTGTACCGACGGAGCCATTGACGGAGGGGCCGCCAGCAGGCTGAAGACGGTTGCGGTTCATGACCATGCGAACAATCGCAAAAATGGCAAGGCCTGCCAGCAGAATGAGCATGAAGCTCATGAGCTCTGCGCCAACGCCCAGGTAGGAGGCCAGGGCTGCCAGTCCGAGACCCGCCGCGATACCGGCCAAGGGCCCCATCCAGCTACGCGTGGGAGCCGCGGCAGGCTGCTGACCCGCCGCCGGCCGAGCTGCTGCGGGCTGCTGGGCTGGCGTCTGGGCCGGGGCTGCTGCTGGTTGTGCAGGCCGCGGTGGCGTGGCCTGACGCTGAATGGGCATTTGCCGACCGATGGAGCTGCCACCACCCATTCGCTTGGCCTCTGCCGTAGGGGCAAAGCCAACTGCGCCAAATACCAGTACAAGACCTAGCGTTACGGCCAGTGCTTTGGACGCTAGACTCTTTGAGCAATTAGACATGTCGTGTTCCTCTATCCCAATAATTGTTTTTGGCTTCTAGCCTGATGAGACCGACGGTGGCATCAGGACAAGGGTTAAGACAACAGAATAAGGCTAGTGTTCCACAAATGACTTCACCTGATCTCCGGCCCCGTGTGGGGTTGATGCTGGGCGACCCAACCGGGATTGGCCCCGAGGTAGCCCTTAAATTACTGGCCCGCCCGGAAACCCATCAACAAGCCAGAATTCTGGTGGTCGGTGATCGACGACTTTTTGACCAGGCGGCCCGGTCACTGGGCCTGCCGCTGCAGGCCCGCCTGGTAGACCCCAGCCAGCCATTTGACTGGCCCCAGCCAGGCGACCCCGAGGTGGTGATGGTGGATCTGGCTAACATGGATCCCGCCCAGGTCAGGCAAGGGGCAGCCGACCACACAATCGGCTGGCTGGTCGGTGAGACCCTAAAAGTCATGACCGACATGGCCCTGGCGCACACCATTGATGCCGTCTGCTTCGCGCCTCTGAACAAAGCCGCCATCAACCGCGGCGGCTGGCAGTACCTGGACGAGCATGCCATGTTTGCCGAGTGGAATGCCCACCAAGGGTATTACGGCGAGGTCAACATCATTCCGCAGTTCTGCACCTTCCGCGTTACCTCTCATGTCAGCCTGAGAAAGGCCGTCGACCTGGTGGTTCCTGAACGAATCCATGGCGCCGTTCAGCTGGCCCATACGGTGATGAAGGGTCTGGGTCATCAACAACCCAAGATCGGTGTGGCGGCGCTCAACCCGCACGGCGGCGAGAGTGGCCTGTTTGGAGACGAGGAAATCACCATTATTCGGCCAACGTTGGAAAAGCTGACTGCAGCAGGACTGGAAACTGAGGGGACCTACCCGTCGGACACCGTGTTTCTGAAAGCCAAGGCAGGGGCGTTAGATGCCGTGGTGATCATGTACCACGACCAGGGTCAGATTGCGACCAAACTCTTGGGCTTTAGCGAAGGGGTCACCCTGACCGGCGGCTTAAAGACGATCTACACGACACCTGCCCACGGCACCGCTTATGACATCGTGGGGCAGAACAAGGCGCACCCTGGGGCCATGATCAAGGCCTTTGAGGTGGCGGTTAACCTGGCCAACCAGCGGAGAACCGCTGCTCCCAGTCCTCAACCTCACTGATGCCGAGGGCTGCGGCATAGTCAGCCGGCGACATGCTGGCTGACTGCAGCCCGACGACATCGCCCTGGAGCAGGCGCTGCAGGTTGGTAGTGACGGCATGGCCAAAGCTGCTTCTGGCCAGCGCCGGGAAGATGCCTACCGAGATACCAGCAGCAGCCCACTGTTCTCTTGGCAGGGCCATGAGCCGAGCATCGATGCTCATGTTGATCAGACACGGAGCAGGAACGGCCCGGCTGACCTCTTGAATCTGTTCCAGCAAATCGGGGCTGGTCTTGAGTTCTACGAAGACCGCCTCGGCACCGGCCTGAACAAAAGCCTGGGCCCGATCAATGGCGGCAGAAAGACCCAGGCTGGCAGCTGCATCGGTTCGTCCGATGATCACCATGGGATCCTCGGTCTGGACTCGTGCCGCGCAGGCTGCCGCAATGCGTGCGACCGCCTGGTCTTGGTTAATGACAGACCGAGCACCCGGCAGTTGGGCACATCGCTTGGGCGTGACCTGGTCTTCGAGGTGAATCGCTGCCACACCGGCCACTTCGAGCGAGCGAACGCTTCTTTGGATATTGACCACGCTGCCGTAACCCGTATCCGCATCACAGATGATGGGCAGGCGCGTACACTGATTGATGCGAGCAAGGTGGTCGGCCAGCAGGGTCAGGTCCACCAATCCGACATCGGGCTCACCGAGTAGACAGGCCGAGACCGCATTGCCTGAGACATAGGCTGCATCCACCGGAAAGCGCTCGATTAGCCTCAGACCAAACCCGTCGTAAACCCCGGGAGCAAAGACCGGACGACCCTCAGCCAAGGCCGCACGAAAGGCCTGGCGTTTTTGGCGGACCGAGGGCAAAGAGGCGGCAGGCATGTCAGCTGTTGGAGACTGACAAATCAGGCCAGCCTTGATTCTGTTTGAGTAGCGGCAACAATCCGCCGGCTGAGATGATTTGCATGAGAACCGGTGACAAACCCGCGCCTTTCGCAATCACCTGGTCCGACTGAGTCACCTGACCCGCCATGAGGTCTACGGTGATCGGTTGACCTTCGACGGGGTTGGAGACTGGCGCTGCAATGAGGGCCAGGCCGTTGTTCATGGCATTTCTGAAAAAAGCCCTGGCAAAAGACTGGGCCACAATAACGGACACACCTATTTCTTTGAGGATCTGGGCGGCTTGTTCGCGGGACGAGTTGATGCCGAAGTCGGCACCGGCCAACAGGACAATGGGCTGACCGGCCTGCCGATGTCCGGCTGCTCGCGATGCAAATCCAGCGGACAGCTCTTCGAAGGCGCACCCCACCACAAACTGGTTGTCCTTGCCAGGTAGGTATTTGGTCGAGCAATGAATGTCGGTGTTGACTCGATCACCCAAGACCATGGCAACACCTCTGATGACAGAGTTAGTAGCAGTCACATGGCGCTCCAGTTCACGTGATCCATCTCTCGAGGGTCTGTGATCACACCCCTCAAGGCCGACGCTGCCACCGTTGCCGCAGAGCCGAGCCAGATATCCGCAGCACCGTTGCCCAGCCGGCCCTTGAAATTGCGATTGGCTGAAGAAATGACCGTCTCACCATCACCGGGCGTGAAGTGGCCAGTCACGCTGATACAGGTGCCACAGCCAGCGGATTCGAAAGAGCCCCCGGCCGAGATGATGGTCTCGATGAGGCCCTCGCGGGCGGCCTGCAGGTATATGTCTCGAGAGGCCGGGGTCACGATCATGCGCACACCCGGCGCAAGGCGATGGCCCTTGAGAACCGCCGCCACCTGTCGAATATCGGAGAGCCGCCCGTTGGTGCAGGTGCCCACTAGCGCAGCATGAACCCGCTGACCCTTGGCCTGATTCACATCCACAATGTCATCCACCTCGTGACGGCGTGCCACCTGAGGCGCCAGGGCGCTGACGTTGATCTGATGCCGATCAATGTAATGGGCACCGGGGTCCGCCTGGACGGGCCTGGGCTCTTTGGCGCCATGTGCCTTTAGCCAGGCCAAGGTTTTTTCATCGGCCTGCAGCAGCGCCGCCTTTGCACCGAGCTCAGCGGCGTGGTTGCAGAGGGTCATGCGATCGTCGATGGACATGGCGGAGACTGCCGAGCCCACGTATTCGATGGCCTGGTAATTGGCGCCATCTGCACCAAGTTTTCCCAGCATGTGGAGGGTGATGTCTTTGGCCCAGACACCGGGCTGGAGTTGTCCTTGCAGCTCAACCAGGCGAGTCGGGGGCACCTGGAACCAGAGCTTGCCGTAAGCCATGACAGCCGTCAGATCTGTACCCTCGACACCCATGCCCAGGGCATTGAATGCGCCTTGGGTCACCGAGTGACTGTCCGTGCCCACAATCAGATCGCCACTGGTGACGTGGCCTTTTTCTGGCAGCAATTGGTGGCAAATGCCCTCGCCAATGTCATAGAGCTGGGCGCCTGTCTCTTGAGAGAACTCACGCAGTCGGCCGTGAATCTGGGCAGCCTCCTTGTGGGGAGGTGGTGAGTAGTGGTCTAGGACGAAGGCGGTCTTGGGTGCAAATGTCAGGGGCACTTCATTCATGCGCCCGACCGCCTTCATGGCCCCCGGTGCGCGGGCATCGGTCAGCATGGCGAAATCGATGCTGGCCACGACAAAATCACCGGGCTTGCAGCTGGCTAGTCCTGCATGACTTGCAAGAATTTTTTCTACGATGGTCTGCGCCATGGTCAGTCTCTGGTTTTTCTCTATTGGCAATTGTGATGGACGCATCAAGCATAGCCAATCTTCCACTTCAAAACAGAGAGCATCTGCATGGAAAACCATCATCCGATTCGATCATTGGCAGATATTGAAAATGTATCGGCGCCTGCCTTTGAGGCGTGGACAGATGAACTCTTTCCTGGCTTTGAGCGTTTCGAGCGTCCGGGCACAGACGGCGTGATCATTCGTGGCGTCAAAGGGGGCAAGGGGCCAACGGTCATGCTGATTCACGGCAACCCCCTCATGCATGCCAGCTGGCACAAAATTGCTCCGTCACTGGCCAGGCACTTCACGGTGATTGCACCCGATATCAGAGGCTATGGGGACAGCGACAAACCAGATGGAGGTGCTGACCATTCCGGCTACTCCTTCCGATCCATGTCAGAGGACCTGGTGGCCGTGGCCCGTTCGTTTGGCGTCACACGCATGGCCGTGGTGGGGCATGATCGTGGCGGTCGTGTTGGGTTTCGGATGAGCCTGGACCATCCCGATCTGGTGAGCCATTTTGTTCCGCTGGACATTGCACCGACGCACCATGTCCTGACGAATGTGACTATGGGCTGGGGGCTAGAGGCCTACCACTGGTTCTTCATGGCGCAGAAATACCCTTTCCCCGAGAAGCTTCTCTGTGCCGACCTGAATTACTACATTCAATACAAGCTCAACAAGAAGGGCGTTGGGCTGGAGATTTTTGCACCTCAGGCGATGGCCGAGTATGTGCGATGCACGACCCCAGAGCAGATTCATGCTGTCTGCGAGGACTACCGTGCCACTGTGTCGGTTGACTTGGCCATGGACACCGCAGACTTTGGGCGCAAGAAAATTCAATGCCCGACGATGGTGCTGTGGGGCAGCAACAGCCACTGTGGACGCCATTTCAAAGTTCTGCAGGCCTGGGGTGACTGGGCTGACCAGTTGGAGGGATGCGACATTCCAACCGGCCACTACCCAGCCGAGCAGAATCCACAGCTCGTCTACAAGGCCCTCTGGTCTTTTCTCAATCGTTAAAAGTTAATTCACATGATCCAATCCATGTCGGCGCAATCCGCCAAACAGACCATTCACGGCCAGCAGGAATGTGCCCTGCTCGACATCCGTGAACACGGGCAATACGGCGAAGGCCATCCGTTTCTATCCGTCCACTGTCCGTATTCAGACTTTGAGCAGAGCATCGCTCGTCTGGTCCCCAATACTCAGATACCGATCATTCTGATGGACGATGGAGACGGGCTGAGCGAGAGGGCCGCAAAGCGGGCTGTGGCGATGGGCTATACCCAGGTTGCAATCTTGGCCGGTGGTGCACCAGCCTGGTCTGCTGCCGGATACACGCTCTACAAGGGCGTGAACCTGCCAAGCAAGACCTTGGGCGAAATCATTGAACACCACGATCACCCCAAGGTCATCACCCCGCAGCAGCTTCATGACTGGCAGACCCAGGGAAAGCCGATGCACTTCTTTGACTGCCGGCCACCTAATGAGTACGACAAGATGACCATCCCCGGGGCGGCCTGTGTTCCCAATGGCGAATTAGCCCACCGATTGGCAGCTGTCGTGCCAGACGATACGACCCCCATTGTGGTGACCTGTGCGGGAAGAACCAGGGGGTTGATTGGAGCGGCGGGCCTTGAGCGCTTGGGCCTGCCCAATCCCATCTTTGCCGTTGAGAATGGCACCCAAGGCTGGGCCCTGGCCGGACTAAACCTGTCGCGTGGCAATGGACAGCCTGACATGCCTGAGTTGTCTGCGCGGGCGCTTGAGGTCAGTCGCCAGCGTGCTGACCGACTGATGGCACAAGAAGGGCTGCCCTGCATCGATCGCGACGAGTTTCTAAGGCTGGCCAAGGATGGTTCGCGAACGATTTATTTGATTGATGTTCGCAGCGCAGCCGAATACAAACAGGAGCACCTGCCCGGGGCTGTGCATGCCTGGAGTGGTCAGGCCGCCCAGGCCGCCGACCTGACCATGGGCGTGCGTCGCGCGCGGGTCGTGCTGAGTGATGACACCGGCCTGCGTGCAGCGATGGCTGGTCTGTGGCTTCGAGCCATGGGCTATGAGGTCTACGTGCTGCGCGAGACTGCATCGACTGGTTTGACAGGCGACTGGCGAATTCAGTCGCCCGTTCTGCCAGCTGCGACTTCTCTGCCCAGCCTGTCGGTGGCAGATGTGCAGGCCCGAGTGGCGGCCGGACAGGTTCAACTGATGGACATACGGGGGTCACAGGATTACCGAAAGCTGCATGCCAGCGGAGCGCAGTGGGCTACACGGGCCAGACTGTCGAGAATCTCTCAAATCCATGGGGGCAAGCCCTTGGTGTTGTTTGCCGATGACCCGGTGGCCGCCCAGTACTTTGCCGAGGATGCACAGTGGAGCGGTCTGACCGTTCTGGGTCTGGTGTTCGGGGGACTCAAGGCCTGGAAAGCAGCAGGTCTGCCAACCGAGGCCAGCCCTCTGGTTCCGATTGACCAGGACTGTATCGACTTTCTATTCTTCGTCCACGACCGGCACGACGGAAATCTAGAGTCGGCCCGGCGCTATCTGGAATGGGAGACAGGCCTGATTGGCCAGCTCGACGAACAAGAGCGGGCCAGCTTTCAGCTGTCTTAAACTAAAAAACCCCGGCGAACTCAGCAGTCCGCAGGGGTTCTGCAGATGTTGCTTAGATGGCCAAGAGCGTGGTCAGCTCACGAATGCTACCGACCTTCTCAATGCCACGGATCATCTCCACCACCTGGTTGGCCTTCTGGCTGCTGAACTTGGCAAACTCGCAGTTCTCGCGGAACTTACCGGCGACCTCGTCGTAGGTCATGGGCATGGCAGGGCTGCCACGGCCAAAGTCAGCGCTGCCACGAATCACTTTGCCGTCAGTCAGGGTGATGGTGATGATGGTGGTCATCTTGTGGAAACCGGCTGCCTCGGCCTCGGGGTCGACACCAAAGTCCACCTTCTTGATCATGGCCTGCACGTCGGGACGCATCACCACCTCGTCCGTGAACTCGGACAGCCCAGCACGGCCCTCGAGCAGCAGAATCGCCATGCAGAACTCCATCGAGAACTTGGCCTGCAGCTCGTTGGTCGGACGATGGTGGATGAGCGCATTGGGCATGTTGTGGTTGGTGCCCACCTTGACGCTGACCACCTGGTCAGCCTTGATGCCATGCTCTTTGATCAAGCGCAGCATCTCGGTCATGCCGGGGTGGGTCAAAGAGCCCGATGGATGGGGCTTGATGGAGACACCCGGTGAGGCAAAAGTCCAGGGCTTGCCCAGCACACCATCGATGGCCTTGGGGTCGTAACCGCCACCGGCTGCACTAAAGAAGCCACGAGGTGCTTCCAGAATGGTGGGGGCGGCCGTCCAGCCAATTTGGGCAAACTCAGCGGCCACGATGCCGCTCTCTGAGGAGCGACCAGCGTGGAAGGGCTTGGTCATGGTGCCGAAGTTTTCCCGCAGGCCTGCAGACTGACTACCGGCAATCGACAGGGCCCGCAGCATGGTCTCTTTGTTCAGACCCATGAGCTTGCCGGCCGCACTGGCGCTGGCGAAAGTGCCACAGGTGGCCGTGGAGTGAAAGCCAGTCTGATAATGACGAGGATTGATGGCCTCGGAGATCTTGCACTCGACTTCGACGCCCAGCTGATAGGCCAGAAAGACATCGGCACCAGAAGCATTGAGGGCCTCGCCCTTGGCGATGGCCGATGGCAGAGCGGGCGCGGTGGGGTGTGTCAAGAGGCCATAGACCCGATCTTTGGCGACAGCGAGCTGGGTGTCGTCGTAGTCGTCTGCGTGAATGCCAACGCCGTTGGCAAAGGCAGCAAATCGGGGGGCGGTTTTGATGTTGGAGCCAAAGACCGTAGCCGCACCAGTGGGAATGCCCAGTGAGTTCAGGTGCTGGCGGACCAACTCACCTGATTTGGCAACCGAGCCAGAGATGGCCAGGCCAATGCCGTCGAGCATGGATTTCTTGCCCAGTTCCATGACATCGGCTGGGACATCCTTGAGACTGGTTTCACAGACAAAGCCAGCGACGTAATCGGTCAGGCTGCGATTGGTTGCTTCAGACATGGAACGCTCCTTGAATAAAGTGACAGAGAATTAACGACGAGAGGATTTTTTGCTGCGCAGGCCGCGTTCAATCGGCAGGCCCATGTGCTGGCGGACCAGTTGCTCCAGCTGGCGCATCACTGGGTCGAGGGTCTGGTCAAAGCGGTAAAACAGACAGATCCCCACCGGTTCCAGCTGACGGCTGGTCTTGACCCGACGAATCTGGCCCATGGCCTCGTAACGCAAGGCGACCGGTTCAGGCACCAAGGTGACACAGGGTGAGCCAGGCAGCAGCGCCAGGCTCGACTCGAATGACTTGGTCTCGATCACCGGAATCGGTGGAACCAGCTGCTCGTTGAGCACCAGCCGCTCGAAGGCTCGCCTGGTGGAGGTCGTGTAAGCGGGCAGGATGAAGGGCTGCTCGAGGAGATCCACCAGGTCCACAGAGGACTTGATGTTTTGATTGTTGGCGTCCACCACGAAGACCGTGACTTCTTCGTAGAGGTGCAGACTCACCAGCCCTTCTTGATTGGCAAAGTCGGTCAACTGTCCAATGACCACATCGAGCTTGCCTCGCAGCAGGTCCTCAAAGAGCTCGCTCGAAGAGAGCTCGATCGCCTGGAGGTGTATCGGGTCTTTGGCCTGGGCCGCCGTCTGAATGAAGGTGGGGAAGAGGGTGTGCATGACCCTGGGAATGCAGCCGAGTCGGATTCGCTTGGGACCAGAGTCATCTGGCATTTCCAGGCCCTGCAGCTCACGAAGAATTCGGGCGGCACGACCAATAATGTTCTTGGCCTCTGGTCGAGGAGTGCAGCCTGCCCGTGAACGCACAAACAATTCCATGCCGAGGATCTGCTCGGCCTCGGCGAGCCGCTTGGAGAGCAGGGGCTGGTGCTCGTTGAAGCGCTGGGCGGCGCTGTGAATCGAGCGTGCCTCTGAGACCCAGACGATCGCTTCGAGATGCCCTCGCGAGAGCCGAGAGCCGCCTTGGCGCCGGCCGAGCAGATCGTGATCCGCAGCCGGTGCATCCACTGGGGCCGGACGTTCTGAAGGCCAATAGGGCGACAAGAGGGGCTCCTTTTTAATATTTTTTGTATATTACCGGATATTTAAAAATAACGTTTTCATATCACAGCAAACCGCGTAGAGTTCGGCTCAGAGACACCAAACACGATCCAAAAGGAGATCCCAGCATGTTCAAGATCGAGACCAAAAAAATCTCACCCAACATCGGTGCAGATGTTCTAAACATTGATATTCGCCAGCCTCTAACGCCCGAGATGCAACAGGCCGTGATGGCAGCCTGGGCCGAGTTCATGGTGTTGAGATTCCGTGGGCAGCCCCTGAGCGACCCCGAGCTACTCGCCTTTTCCAAAAACCTGGGCGAGCTAGAGCCCCCGGGGCCAAACCCGCAGGGCAAGCCCTATCTGCCAGATTTTCCCGAGCTCAATGTGATCTCGAATATCAAGCAAGGCGGACAGGCCATTGGTGGCCTGGGTGACGGCGAGGCGATCTGGCATTCGGACATGACCTATGCAGCCTCCGTGCCCTTTGGCGCCGTGCTGCACGGCATTGAGGTGCCCCCGAGTGGCGGCAACACCTACTGGTCTAACCTTTATATGGCGCATGACACGCTGCCCGCCCATCTCAAAAAGGCCATCACGGGACGCAAGGCCATTCATGACTCCACCTACAACAGTGCCGGCATTATGCGAATTGGCATGCAGCCAGTCACCGATGTGACCAAGGCTCCTGGTGCGCATCACCCCTTGATCATCCAACACCCCCGAAACGGCAAATCATTGCTGTTTTTAGGTCGTCGCCGCAACAGTTACATCATCGGTCTGCCAGTCGATGAGAGCGAGGCCCTGCTCGATGAACTCTGGGCTCATGCCACGCAGCCGGCGTTCACCATGGTCCAGGAATGGCAGGCCGGAGACACGATGATCTGGGACAACTTTGCCACTCTTCACCGCCGGGATTCCTTCGATCCAAATGCCCGCCGACTGATGCACCGGGCTCAGATCAAAGGCTTTGCTCCTGTCGAAGCGATGGCGGCCTAAATGACCAATCGAATTGTCAAGGTCGAAGTCTATGGTGTCGAAGTGCCCTTGGTCGGTGCTGGCTTCAAAAACGCCTACATCACGAAGACCAAGCAGCGCAGTGCAGTGGTTCGAATCACTGATCAGGACGGCCAGGTGGGGCTCGGTAACATCGACCCCTCGCCCGGCTACTCAGTCGAGACCATTGAGCAGTCGCTGGATGTCTTGGCCGAAAAACTTGGACCAGCTGCTGTTGGTCAAGACTTCAGCAACATCCATCTGCTGACATCGCACCTGGACGGCCAGGTGGAACAGTTCCTGGATGCCAAGGCTGCGATCGAAATGGCAGCCACCGACTTGATTGGCCGTCGCCATGGCCTGTGCGTCAGCGACTTGTTGGGCGGCTCGGTGGTGACCCATGCACAGTTCAACGCCTGGATCGGCATTGTCTCGCCTGAGGAGGCTGCCGCGGAAGCCAAGCGATGGTTCGACGCCGGCTGGCGCTCCACCAAGATCAAGATCGGCGGTGACATTCATGCAGACCGTGATCGCGTTGCTTCGGTTCGCAAGGCCACCTCACCCGAGTTCAAGATCCGGGTTGACGCCAACGCAGGCTATTCGGTTGAGCAGGCCATCGAGCTCGGCAAAATGCTGGAGCCCTATGGTCTGGAGCTGATGGAACAGCCTGTGGCGGCCGAGGACTTTGAGGGTCTGAAGGCCGTGCGCCAGGCGGTGAAGATCCCTATCATGGCCGACGAGGCGATTACCGACTTTGACAGCCTGATTCGAATCATTCGGATGCAGGCGGCCGACATCGTCAAGCTGAAAGTCATGAAGCAGGGTGGGTTCTTACGAACCTCACGGATGATGGCCTGTGCAGAGGCTGCCGGCCTGGGGGTGGTCATTGGTCATGGATTTGGTCTAGGGATCAACACCATGGCGGAGATGCTTTTAGCCAGTACCAGCCGAGCGGTCCTGTCTGGCTACGAATGCGTGGGCCCCATCAAGACCAGCGATGACATCGTGACCCACAAGCTCGACCTGACCAAGGGTCATCTTGAGATTCCGCATGGGCCTGGCATTGGGGTCAGCCTGGACGAGACCAAGCTGGAGCGCTTCAAGTTCTTTGAGCAGGTGTTATCGGCGTGAGTGCCTGTTTTTCTTTGGACGCGTCGAGAATTCTCTCTAGCGGTGAGCCTGATTCTGCAGAGCACCATAAAAATCGGTAGTTGCACTGATAGGTCTCTTCAACCCCCGGGGGTTACCTTCGTATACGTTGTAAATTTCTCGCCCATCCTGAAAGGATTACACCCATGAGTTTCACCGTTCGCAGCAAACGTCACGCACTCAAGCAGCTAGCCATGCTCACGGCGGTTGCCGTTACCGGGCTCGCATCGACCACTTCAGCGATCGCTGAAAAGTTTCCGAGCAAGCCGGTCACGATTGTTGTGCCTTTCGCACCAGGTGGTTTTAATGACCGAATGGCCAGAGCCTTCGCGCCCTTCCTGCAGAAACAACTCGGTCAGCCAGTTACCGTTCTCAACCGTGGCGGCGCCGGCGCTCAATTGGGTCACTCCTACCTGCTCAGCCAGCCTGCTGATGGGTACACAGTCGCGATGACCTCTGTGAATTACATCGCCACCAACATTGGACTCAACAACGCACCTTTCAAGCCGGAGGATTTTGATGTCCTCAATCTCCCGTCAAACGATTACAGTCTGCTCGCGACAGCCAGTGACTCGAAGTGGAAGTCCGTTGGAGAAATGATCGATGCCCTGAAAAAGGACCCAAAGAGCGTTAGTTTCGGTGTTCAACCCGGTTCCGCTGACCTAATTAACATTACTCTTCTGCTCAAAAACTCTGGTATCAATCCGCAGGACGTGCGGATCGTCACCTTCACCGGTGGTGGACCAACCCGTAATGCCACCATTGGTTCCACGGTGGATGCAGGTCTCGTCGGGGCAGAAGGCTGGGTTGCTCTGAAGCCAAAAATCAAACCCCTGCTCGTATTCTCCGAAGAGACTGTTACAAACTTTGAGACCGTGCCGACCGTTGAAAAATTCTCGAAAGAACGCAAGGTTAAATCAGAATGGGTTCCCGGCTCTCAGCGCGGTTGGGTCGTTCCAACAGCTTTGAAGGGTGCGCACCCAGATCGACGCCAAACATTGCTAGATGCGATCAAGAAAGCCGGCGAGGATCCTGACTGGAAGAAAATAGCGACGCAGCAGGACTTTCCCAGCCCTTGGTACGGCCCTGAAAAGTCACAGTCTATGTACCTCAATGGTGCCAAGGCGCTAAATAACCACATGGACCTCTTAAAGAAAAAGTGATTCTTTAGTGCATCCACCAAAACAGAGCCCCCTAATGGGGGCTTTGTTTTCGTACCAATTATCGAATGAGGGAAGGTCATGAAAAATAAAAAAAACCAAAGAATTGACTGGGGTCATCTAACGCTACTGGTCCTCGTATTGGGCTGGACCATCTGGTATTTCATTGACACTCGGGGAGTATCGCAAGACATCCAAAACCTGCTGGTGCTCACGCCGGTCGTTATATTGACTTTGGCACTGGGCTCGATCGCCGTTTTCCAAAGTTTCGTCGCTCACAAACTGCCAGAAAAACTCCAGCCAGAAAAATTAACTCGCTCAGAATTTGGAAAAATAGCAGTCTTGATTGTCTCCTTTCTGGCCTTTGTGGCCATGTTGCCCATCCTAGGGTTTGATGGCTCAGGTGCGCTTTACATAGCGCTTTCGATGAGTCTATTCGGAGAGCGCCGACCGATCGTTCTCATCACTTTTCCGATTGTGTCAATGCTGGTCTTGACTCTTTTATTCAAGGCCCTTGTTCCCTACGACATTCCAACCGTCTTCTCTCTTCTGAACTGAGGTTAGGTACATGTTTATAGACTTCGAAGCTCTCCAAGGATCTTTTGCTCTCCTATCGAATGTGGGAGACGCCTGGTTATGGGTGGTTCCAGGACTTCTCATCGGACTAGTATTGGGGGCACTTCCTGGCATCTCGATCACGATGGCAATGGCCTTGTGTCTGCCGCTCTCGCTTTACATGGAGTTCTTTCCTGCCATGGTGTTTCTCACCTCGGTGTACTCCGGGGCTGGATTTGGCGGATCGATTCCAGCGGTACTGATCAACGTGCCTGGAACCACCGCAGCCGTCGCGACGACCTTTGACGGCTACCCTATGGCGCGCAAAGGCCAGCACAACGAAGCACTCGGTGCGGCACTTGGATCCGCCATGATTGCGGGCATCATCTCCTACATTTTGCTCTTCTTCCTAATCGTTCCGTTATCGGAGCTCGTTGTCAGAATGGGGCCTTTGGAAATGCTGTGTGTTGCGACCTGGGGGCTTCTGATGATTGGATCGTTGTCTGAGGCAAGTATGGTCCGAGGCCTCATGGCGGGTTGTATCGGAGTCCTCATTGGCACGATCGGTATGAATACCGCCGGCTACATTCGGGGAACGATGGGAATCCCGGAATTAATTGACGGTGTGCCCGATGTCCCTGCTTTGCTAGGACTCCTCGCCGCCTCCCAGTTATTTGGATTGGTCAACTCGCACTTTATTGTCAAGTCTGGTGACACTCGAGCGCTCAACGCTAAAGCGATCTGGTCTGGATTTTCAGAAGTGTTTCGGCATCGAATGGTGCTTGCCAAAGGTACCCTGATCGGTATCGTCATTGGCGCGGCCCCCGGCGTCGGCTCGTCGGTCTCAAATCTACTGTCCTATGCTGAGGCTAAGCGGACTGCAAAAGACCCGGAGTCGTTCGGGACCGGTAACGTCGAGGGTGTGATTGCAGCGGAGTCCGCCAACAATAGCGGAGAGGGTGGCTCGATGGCCACCATGCTCGCTCTTGGGATTCCAGGGGGCGGTGCAACCGCGGTTCTATTGGCGGCATTCGCAATGCACAACATCGTGGTCGGTCCAGCCTTCGTGGACAACCAAATGGACATGGTTTACGCCATCATCATCAACAACATTGTCCAATGCCTGGTTTTGATTCCAGTTGGGTTCGGCTTTATCTATATGGCCACCTCAATTGTGAAGGTGCCTCTGAGCTATCTGATCCCCGTTATTTTTGTACTGGCTACATTTGGCTCATTCGCCATTGATGGTTCTATGGCTGGGCCGGTAACTTTTGCAGTCTTTAGCGTGATCGGATGGGTATTGGCTCGTTATAAATACCCAGCTCCAGCAGTTGTCATCGGTCTTTTGCTAGGCGGAATGATGGAAGACGAGGCACTCAAGACTTATCAATTGAGTAACGGAAACGCTCTCTACTTCTTGGAGCGTCCAGGCGCGATAGTGCTGCTCATTCTGATCCTGGTGAGTGTTGGGGCCAGTATTTGGGCAAGACGAAAACGTTATGTCTAGGTAATAATTGGCTTCGGTTGGAGTCCTGGTCGCACTAGGGGCTCCAATCAAGACCGCAATGAATCCCAACCCAAACGCCAGACCCTCAGTCGCAGATCTTTACTGGGCATTCACCATCATGGCCGTCCAGGCTTTTGGGGGGGTTCTGCCTCTGGCCGAGCGGATCATAGTTCTGGAAAAAAAGTGGCTTAGCCAAAAGGAATTCGTCGAGATGATGGCAGTCTCGCAGGCGATTCCTGGTCCGAATATCGTAAATTTGTCTTTGATGCTCGGGGATCGCTTCCAAGGTTGGAGGGGTGCCTTCGCCTCAGCGATGGGTTGCCTGTCTATTCCAGTGGTTCTCGTCTCGATTCTCACTCTGCTGTTTCAGACAGTATCCGAACACGAGATCACGAAAGGTGCTCTCCTTGGAATGGGTGCCGTGTCGATCGGAATCGTAACGGCTATGGGTATTCGCCTGCTTAAGAGCCAGGCTGAATTCAAGCTGGGTTGGTTGGCCTTAATCGGCACAGTGCTGGCCGTCGGCATGATGGGAATGTCGCTGCCCATGACCATACTAGTGTTCGGCCTGCCAGCCATTGGGGTGCGGATCCTTCAGCTCAGGCGGGCCCAAAGCGCGAGCAGGCGGGATACAACTTCATGAGTTTTCTGATACCAGAGGTCGGCTGGGATCTGATTGTCGAGATCTTCCTAAAATTTTTGTTGCTATCGCTGTTAGCAACCGGTGGTGCACTGTCCCTTGCACCGGCTATGCACAAGTATTTGGTGGTCGAGAAGGGCTTGCTAACAGACGCCCAGTTTATTGGGTCTATTGCACTGGCCCAGTCGGCTCCCGGTCCGAATGTGTTGTTTGTGACGGTCTTGGGTTGGCAGGCTGCGGGATTTTGGGGGGCAGTGGCCATGACCGTCGGATGCCTGATTCCGTCCGCAGTTCTTGCGGTCTACGCGGGGCGCAAGATTGTCTCCAATCCCCACTCAGTCTGGATGCGCGGACTTCGTGAGGGGCTCGCACCGGTTGCCATCGGCCTGATCTTTGCAACGGCTATCGTGCTGCTCAAGCCCTGGATTACCGAGTGGCGGGTCTGGCTGCTCACCATTGCATCGATCTCGGTTGCCTATTTCACCCGGCTGGCGCCGATTTACCTCATCGCCGTCGGTGCAGCCATTGGCGCATTCGGTTTTCTGAATCCCTGACTCAGACACCCATCGTCAAGCGGGCCTGGAGGGATTTCTCGATGTGCAGCCTGGCCGCCTGCTCTGCACCGTCCTCGTCGCCCTTGGCGATCGCCTTGACGATGGCCTGATGCTCATCGAAGGCCTGTTCAGACCGACCCTTGTGTGAAAAGGTGGTGCCGTTTAGCAGCCACAGAGACTCACTGAGTTGACCGGCCTGATTCTGAAGGTAGCGATTGTGGGTGGCCTGCAGAATCGCTTCGTGAAAATCATTGTTGATCTGCGCCATTTCACTGGCCTTGTGCTTGACCTGACCCTTGACCGGTTTAGTTGTCTCTAGGATTTGCTCCAAGGAGAAGATCTCGGCCTTGGAAGCGTGCTTGGCTGCCAGCCTGGCTGCCGCCCCCTCCAGGATTTGACGCATTTCGTAGAGCTCGATGACCTGGGCGCGCTCCAGACGACGGATGGCTAAGGTTCGTCCAATCGAGACCTCGGCCAGACCACGGCTCACCAGTCGGCCCAGGGCCTCACGCACAGGCGTGCGACTCATCCCCAAGAGTGCCGCGACTTTGTCCTCTGTCAGGCGGTCGCCTTGACGCAACTCACCCTTTCGAATGCTCTGAAGAAGTCGATCGTAGGCTTGGTCTGCATAGGTCATGAGTTGAAGTTTAACGCCTACTTGACCCTGAAGTATAAATTTGTATACAATCGTGTCCAATACTCTTTTTCAAATATCTTGGAGTTGCAATGTTTGATGTCTTGGTAATTGGCGGTGGCAATGCGGCCCTGTGTGCTGCGTTGGCGGCCCGAGAGCATGGCGCCCAACGGGTGCTGCTGTTGGAGTCGGCCCCACGCAGCGAACGGGGGGGCAACAGCATTCACACCCGCAACATTCGGGTGAAGCACGACGCCCCCATGGGTCATCTGACAGACGCCTACCCAGAGGACGAATTCTTTGAAGACCTGCTGCGAGTCACAGCCGGAAAGACCACCGAATCGCTGGCCCGGCAGGTCATTCGAGCCTCTCAAGACTGCCCCCCGTGGATGCAGAAACACGGTGTTCAATTTCAGGCCTGCCTGGGTGGCACCCTGCATCTGTCGCGCACCAACAATTTTTTCTTGGGCGGCGGCAAGGCCCTGGTCAATGCCTACTATCGGTCCGCAGAACAGCTGGGTATCGAGGTTCGCTATGACAGCCCCGTCGATGAACTGGAGATTGAAAAGGGCCATTTCAAGGCCGCCTGGATCGCCAAACCAAATGGACAACGTGAGCGCATGGCTGCCAAGGCTGTGGTCATTGCATCTGGTGGCTTTGAATCCAACCGTGATTGGCTACGGGAGGCCTGGGGGCCGGCTGCTGATCAGTTTTTAATCCGTGGCTGTCGCTTCAACATGGGCGTCTTGCTCAAAGACCTGATTGCCAAGGGTGCGCAGTCGATTGGCGACGCCACCCAGGGACACTGCGTGGCCATCGATGCACGAGCCCCCATGTATGACGGCGGCATTGTGACCCGGATCGACTGTGTCTCGCTGGGTATTGTGGTCAACAAACATGCGCAACGGTTCTATGACGAGGGTGAAGACTTCTGGCCCAAGCGCTACGCCATCTGGGGTCGCCTGGTGGCCCAACAACCAGACCAGGTGGGTTACTCCATCATCGATGCCAAAGCCCAGGGGCGTTTTATGCCCCCCGTATTCCCGGGCGAAACGGCGTATACCATCGCTGAGTTGGCGCACAAGATCGGCATCGATGTCGAGGCCCTGGAAAAGACCGTGGCCGACTACAACGCGGCGGTGGTCCCAGGACGGTTTGACCACGCTGTGCTGGACAACTGCCACACCGAGGGTCTAACCCCTGCCAAGACCCACTGGGCTCAGCGGCTAGACACACCGCCGTTTACAGCTTATCCGCTGAGGCCAGGTATTACCTTTACCTACCTGGGTGTGCGTGTGAACGACCAGGCCCAGGTCTTGTTCGACGATTACTCACCTAACTGTTTTGCCGCAGGCGAGATCATGGCCGGCAACGTATTGGGCCAAGGCTATGTGGCCGGTGTCGGCATGACGATTGGTACCGTCTATGGCCGCCTAGCCGGCGAGCAGGCCGCCAAAGCGGCTGCAACGATCAGCGCCAACTTGAATCACTCTGAATCTTCTAAGGCTGCCGCATGAGCAAGGTCATTCCTCTGTCACTCGAGACCCCAGCCACCCAAGAGGCGGCCAGGGTCATGGGCATCTGCAACTCGTGTCGGTATTGCGAGGGCTTTTGTGCGGTGTTCCCGGCCATGGAAAGGCGGCTGAACTTCACGGCCGAGAGCATTCATTTTCTGGCCAACCTGTGCCACAACTGTGGGGCCTGTTACCACGCCTGTCAGTACGCGCCTCCTCATGCCTTTGCCTTGGAGTTGCCCAGGGCCATGGCCAAGGTTCGCAAAGAGAGTTACGCCCACTTCGCCACACCGAATTGGCTCGGTCGTTTGTATCAACAACAAGGTCTGGCCCTGAGTCTGGGCAGCCTGGTGGGATTCGTGGTGATCTTTGTCTTGGCCTACCTGCTGGCGGGTGGCGAGACGGCCAGACTCTGGCAGGCCGCCAGCACCAAAGAACTCTTTTACGAGATCACGCCCCACAACACCCTGGTAGCCATTTTTGGGCCCGTCTTTCTATGGGCCGTATTGGCCATGACCCTGAGCGGCCAGAGGTATTGGCAGATGCTCAAAGGCTTGGCACCCGAGCAGGCCTTTCTGTCCAAAGAAGCCAGCCAGACGGTCAGTGACATTGTCCAGCTGCGTTATCTGGATGGTGGCGGACAAGGCTGTGCCGCGGAGAGCGACAAGCCCACCAAGCAGCGGCGCGTTTCACACCAGATGGTGTTTCTGGGCTTCATGCTCTGCCTGGCCTCGACCAGCGTGGCCACGCTCTATCACTACCTGCTGGACTATCCAGCGCCCTACCCCATGACCAGCCTGCCCAAACTGCTGGGCATCTCCGGTGGTCTGCTGATGGTCGTGGGCTGCGTCTGGCTTCTGGCCCAAAGACCCAGCCGACATCAGGCCTTGCAAGATCCAACTCAGCAGACCATGGACGTGGGTTTTGTCAGCCTGTTGTTGGTGATCGCCGCGACGGGCCTAGCCTCGATGTGGCTGAGGACCACCGCGGCCATGCCCCTGCTGCACCTGATTCACCTGTCGTCGGTACTGAGCTTTTTCCTGCTGATGCCCTACTGCAAGTTTGTTCACGGACTTTACCGTGGGCTGGCCTTGTGGTGGCACAACCGAGAGCAGGCCAACCCGTCTCGCCTGCAACTCTCCGAAGGTTAAGACTGCTGAGGGTTGTTTAGACCCGGGTGGCCTGGTGCAGGGCGACCACTCCCGCGGTCATGGTGGTGAAACGCACGACACCAAAGCCGGCATCGCGCATCATCTGGGCCAGTTCCTCTGGGCCCGGGTGCATGCGAATGGATTCGGCCAGGTAGCGATAGCTGTCCGCATCCTTGGCAATCTTGTCGCCCAACCAAGGTAGGACCTTGAAGGAATAGAAGTCATAGAGCTTCTCGAGCGGCTTGGCGACTTTTGAAAATTCCAGCACCAATAGCTTGCCACCTGGCTTGAGGACGCGATGCAACTCAGCCAGGGCCCGGTCTTTGTGGGTCATGTTGCGAAGACCAAAGGCCAGGGTGACCCGATCAAAAGTCTGGTCGGCAAAGGGCAGGGCCTCACAGTCACAGACCATCGCGGTCAGGTTCTTGCCGTGGTCCAGCATGCGGTCTCGGCCCCGACTCAGCATCTCGGCGTTGATGTCGCTCATGATGACTCGACCAGTTGGGCCGACCTTGGGGGCCATGGCCAAAGCCAGGTCGCCGGTTCCACTGGCGACATCCAAGACCTGATGACCCTCGCGCAGGTGAGCCTGGGCGATGGTGAAAGACTTCCAGAATCGGTGAAGGCCTGCCGACATGACGTCGTTCATGACGTCGTAGTTGTGGGCGACCGAATCAAAGACCCGGCGAACATGCCGAGCCTTTTCTTGCTCTGCGACCTGCTGAAATCCGAAGTGTGTCTGTGCCATGCCGTCAGTGTAACGGCATGGCCTAGAGATGAGAGCGCAGCCGCTCCCCCCTAGATGGATTCGATCTTGGCAGTAAAGGTCTTGCCGTTACCGGGGGGGGCTGAGGGCGCCTGAGCAGCGGGCGAGGCAGACTTGCCATGGCTGGCGCAGCCTGACGCAGATGGCGTGGGGGCTGCGTTGGGATCTGGGTCTCTGGAGGCGCCCGCAGCCGCGAGTCGATCCAGGTAATCCTGCCAGAGGGCGGCCTGGTGATCGGCCAGCCAGCGCAGATAACCCCAGGAAAAGATGCCGGATGCGTGGCCGTCGCTGAAAGTTGGCTTGACCGCATACAGGCCCACCGGCTCCAGACCGGTGATCGTCACGCCACGCTTGCCGACCTGAAGCACTTCTTGGCCTGGACCATGACCAACCACCTCGGCTGAAGGGCTGTAGACCCGCAAGAACTCGAATGGCAGGCGAGCCGCACCAGCGTCATAGCCGAGCTCCAAGACCTGGGACTGGCTATGGACCACGATGCTGCTGGGCGGCTGTGCTGGGGTGTTGCTGTTGTACTCGGGGATGTGGGTCTGGGCTGACATGTCTGGGCCTTGGTGAAGGAAATTTTTCAAACTGGTTAAAGTGTCATGGAACTGTCATGTTGTCCGCATACAGTACTAACCCATATGGCAAGCACAATATTGGTCGTAGAAGACGAACCAGCCATTGCTGAGCTGGTCGCCGTCAACCTGAGCTTCGCAGGCCACAAGGTATTGCGTGCCGCTGATTCTATTCAAGCCGACACCCTGATACGAGCGGAATTACCCGACCTTATTTTGTTGGATTGGATGCTGCCGGGTATGAGCGGCGTGAATTACGCCAAAAAGCTGCGCACCGATGAGCGGACCCGAGACGTTCCCATCATCATGCTGACCGCGCGTTCTCAAGAGGGCGACAAGGTCGAGGGCCTGGAGAGTGGCGCCGACGACTACATGACCAAGCCCTTTTCACCGCGTGAGCTAATCGCCCGTATCAAGGCCGTGATGCGCCGCCGGGCCCCGCAGTTGACGGACGACACCGTTGAGATAGCCGGGCTGAAGCTTGACCCTCAGACTCACAGGGTCTCTGGTGGTGGTCAGGCCTTGGAACTGGGTCCGACCGAGTTCCGGCTGCTGCATTTCTTCATGACCCATCCAGAACGCGTCCACAGCCGCAGCCAGTTGCTGGACCATGTCTGGGGCGACCATGTCTTTGTGGAAGAACGGACCGTGGATGTTCACATCCGACGGCTGCGCCAAGCCCTGACCCCCACCGGCCACGACCGTCATGTGGAGACCGTTCGTGGCAGTGGCTATCGCTTTACCGCCCTGCCCACCGAGTCCAACGGCTAAATCAAGGTCACCCGCTGCTGCGGGAAGGTCAGGGAGAACCGACTGCCTTGGCCCACGGTACTTTGGATGTCTAGTTTGGCCTCGTGTCTTGCGGCCACGTGCTTGACAATCGCCAGACCCAGACCCGTTCCGCCCGTGACCCGCGAGCGGTCTTTGTCGACCCGATAAAAGCGCTCGGTGAGCCGGCCAATGTGCTGCGACTCAATGCCGGGACCAGTGTCGGTCACCGCAAAAGTGGCCTGCCCAGCTTCTTCTAGAGCCCAGGATAGGGTGATGCTCCCGCCAGCTGGCGTGTAACGAATGGCATTTGAGACCAGATTGCCAAATGCGCTGGCGAGCTCCTGTGTGTCGCCAATCAGCTGGACCTCGGGGGCTTGATTGTCCACAACGATGCGATGGCTGCCACGCGAGAGCTGCTCGGCATCGTGGGAGAGGCGGCTCAGCATGTCGGTCATGCTGATGGCCAACTCTGAATTCGGCTTTTGCTCGGATTCGAGTTTGGACAAGGCCAGCAGGTCTTCGATAAGGGCCTGCATACGAGAGGTCTGCTGCCCCATGGTCTGCAGAACACCCTCACGCTGCTCATCAGTCATGGGAATGGTCTGCAGGGTCTCGACGTACCCGGCGACCACAGTCAGAGGGGTCCGCAGTTCGTGAGAGACGTTGGCCACAAAGTCCTGGCGCATGGTCTCGAGCTTGTCGATCTGGGTGATGTCTCGGGTCAGGGCCAGGCGGTCGCTCTGGCCATAGGGCACCACTTGAACCTGCAGCACCCGGCCAATGGTGGGCACGTTGCGCAAGACCACCGGGTGGTCCCAGGCCTTGCCCTCCAGGTACTGCCCAAAGTCTGGGTGGCGCAGAATGTTCAGCAGGCTGCGACCGTAGTCCGCAGGGACCCGAATGCCCACATGTCGGCAGGCGCGATCACTGGCGTAGGTGATCTGGTTGTGAGAGTCCAGGGCAATCACCCCATCTGGCATGGCCTCGGTGGCGCTTCGGAAGCTATCGAGAGACGTCTTGAGCTGGGCCTGCTGACGCTCATACGACTTGGCCAGTCGATAAATGGCGGAATAGAGGATGTCCCAGGTGCCGAGGCCTCTGGGGGTCTTGGCCAGCCGAAAGTCGCGCAGCCAGCTGTTGAGTTTTTGCAGGTGCCAGAGCTGAAAGACCACCCAGATCACCAGGCAGCCAAAGGCCACGACAAAAGCGGCATAGCCTCCAGCCAGGCTCTTGATGAGCAAGGCAAACAGCAAGATGCCCAGGGCCGTGATGCTGACGCGAATCCAGAGACCGGCCATGTCAGAGACCTGCTGGCTTAGGAAACCAGGTGAGGCCGAGTCATGGCCCTAGACCAGGACTCGCTCGATGCCGCCCTGGTTGGCGTTCTGAACGTACTGCTCCAGCCACTGCTCACCCATGAGGTGACGGGCCATCTCGACCACGATGTAGTCAGCCTGCACGCCCGTGTCGCCGGTGTAACGGTTCAAGCCCTGCATACACGATGGGCAGGCCGTGAGGATCTTGACGTCCTGAGAGGCGTCTTGGGCTCGCAGCTTGTCAGCGCCTTTGCGCATCTCTTCCTCTTTACGGAACCGTACCTGGGTGGAGATGTCGGGACGGGCAATGGCCAGCGTGCCGGACTCACCGCAACAACGGTCGTTCTTTTCGATGGTGCCGTTCTGGTCACTGTTCATGAGCGCATTAACCACCTTGATGGGGTTGTGCTGTTTCATGGGACTGTGACAAGGGTCGTGATACATGTACTTGGTGCCGGTCACGCCTTCGAGCTTGACGCCTTTTTCCATGAGGTACTCGTGGATATCCAGGATGCGGCAGCCCGGGAAGATCTTGTCGAATTCATAGCCTGCGAGCTGGTCGTAGCAGGTACCGCACGAGACCACGACCGTCTTGATGTCCAGGTAGTTGAGCGTATTGGCCACGCGATGAAAGAGCACTCGGTTGTCGGTGATGATCTGGTCGGCCTTGTCGAACTGACCCGACCCACGCTGGGGGTAGCCACAACACAGGTAGCCTGGTGGCAGCACCGTCTGCACGCCGACCTGCCAGAGCATGGCCTGGGTCGCCAGGCCCACCTGGGAGAAGAGGCGCTCGGAACCGCAGCCGGGGAAATAGAAGACTGCTTCCGATTCGCTGGTCGTAGCCTTGGGATTACGAATAATGGGCACGTAGCGAGAGTCTTCGATGTCCAGCAGAGCCCGCGCGGTCTTCTTGGGCAGGTTGCCTGGCATCTTCTTGTTTACAAAGTGAATGACCTGCTCTTTGAGCGGGGCACGACCCACCGTCGCCGGAGGCTTGGTTGTCTGCTTTTTGGCAAACGACTTGAACAAATCAGCAGCGATGCGCTGGGCCTTGTAGCCCCAGTCGATCATGACCTTTCGCGTGAGGTTGATGGTCTCTGGATTGGTGGCGTTGAGGAACAGCATGGAGGCGGCTGTACCCGGGTTGAACTTCTTCTTGCCCATGCGACGCAGCAGGTCGCGCATGTTCATGGAGACCTCGCCAAAGTCGATGTCGACTGGACAGGGTGTGAGGCACTTGTGACAGACCGTGCAATGGTCGGCCACATCACCGAATTC
>Ga0208009_1000073_pt1 | contig 26728 bp, 18 predicted proteins | sample Wag4_2014_7_16_FD_187364 | JGI IMG/M metagenome (GOLD analysis project Ga0208009, IMG submission 187364) | Fresh water mixed with fracking chemicals microbial communities from Ohio, USA - Utica-2 Time Series FC 2014_7_16 (SPAdes) (version 2) ...
TGGCTGAACGAAGGAAATTTCGTTGCCATTGGGAAAGGTCAGGAAAGGTCAGCCGACCGCAATGATGCGGGCCAGGAAGAACGACCAGGTGGTCGCGATACCACCCAGGAGGTAGTGGGCAACGCCCACGGCACGGCCCTGAGTGATGGAGAGCGCACGGGGCTGAATGGCCGGTGCAACCCTCAGCTTGTTGTGAGCCCAGACGATGGACTCGATCAGCTCCTGCCAGTAGCCGCGACCGCTGAACAGGAACATCAGGCTGAAGGCCCAGATGAAGTGAGCACCCAGGAACATCAGGCCATAGGCGCTGCTGCTGGAGCCGTAGCTGTTGATCACCTGAGCGGCTTGGGCCCACAGGAAATCACGCAGCCAGCCATTGATGGTGATGGCGCTCTGGGCGAAGTTGCCGTTGGTGATGTGCTGGACGGTGCCATCGGGATTGACGGTTCCCCACACGTCGCTCTGCATCTTCCATGAGAAGTGGAAGATCACGATCGACAGGGAGTTGTACATCCAGAACAGGCCGAGGAACACATGGTCCCAAGCCGACACCTGGCAGGTACCGCCGCGGCCGGGGCCGTCGCAGGGAAAGCGGAAACCGAGATTCGCCTTGTCGGGGACGAGGCGGCTGCTGCGGGAGTACAGGACACCCTTCAGCAGGATCAGCACGGTCACGTGAATCGTGAACGCGTGAATGTGGTGCACCATGAAGTCTGCGGTGCCGAGGGGAATCGGGGCCGCAGCAACCTTGCCGCCCACGGCCACGACGGCACCGTTGAACACCTCACTCACACCCGCGAGGGCATTGGGAGCGGTGGTGCCGGCAGCGGCAGCGTGCAGACCCTGGATCCATTGCGCGAAGACAGGCTTCAGGGCAATGGCGGAATCACTGAACATGTCCTGGGGACGACCCAGGGCACGCATGGTGTCGTTGTGGATGTAGAGGCCGAAGCTGTGGAAGCCGAGCCAGATGCAGACCCAGTTGAGGTGGCTGATCAGGGCATCGCGTGCTTTCAGCACCCGGTCAAGCACGTTGTCGATGTGCTTGGCGGGGTCGTAATCGCGCACCATGGCGATAGCAGCATGGGCCCCGGCACCGACGATCAGGAAGCCGCCGATCCACATGTGGTGGGTGAAAATCGACAGCTGAGTCGGGTAATCAATGCCGATGTACGGATACGGAGGCATCGCGTACATGTGATGGGCCACGATGATGGTCAGCGAACCAAGCAGGGCCAGGTTCACGCCAAGCTGGGCATGCCAGCTGGTGGTCATGAACTCGAACAGCCCGTCATGGCCATTGGGAGCAGGGAACAGCAGGGGATCACCCTTCTGACCCTCGAGGATCTCCTTGATGCTGTGGCCGATGCCCCAGTTGGTGCGATACATGTGGCCAGCCACGATGAACAGCACCGCAATCGCCAGATGGTGATGGGCAATGTCGGTCATCCAGAGGCTGCCGGTGACAGGATTCAACCCACCTTTGAAGGTCAGGAAATCGCTGTAGGCGGCCCAGTTGCCTGAGAAGAAGGCACCCACGCCTGCACCGAAACCGGGGAACAGCTGCGCGAGCAGATCCTGGTTCAGGAATTCATGGGGCAGGGGGATGTCGCTGTAGGTGGCGATGGTCTTGCCATTGAGCACCAGCGGCTTGCCGGCGTCGATGGCGTCCATCAGGGCGTTGGTGGGCAGGGACACATGCAGCAGGTGCCCAGTCCACGACAGCGATCCCAGACCCAGCAGACCTGCCAGGTGGTGGTTGAGCATCGACTCAACGTTCTGGAACCACTCCAGCTTGGGAGCTGCCTTGTGGTAGTGGAACACACCGGCATTGAGCATCAGGCCAGCCATCACCAGCGCGCCGATGGCAAGAGCCAGCAACTGGGTGGTGTTGGTGATGCCCCAGGCCCTCCACACGTGGAAGAGACCGGAGGTGATCTGAATGCCGTGGAAGCCGGCACCCACATCGCCATTGAGGATTTCCTGGCCGAACACGGGCCAAACCACCTGCGCCGAAGGCTTGACGTGCAGGGGATCGGCGAGCCAGCCGGTGTAGTTGGAGAAGCGGGCGCCGTGGAAGAAAGCGCCGCTCAACCAGATGAAGATGACGGCCAGATGGCCGAAGTGAGCCGAGAAGATCTTGCGAGAAACCTCTTCGAGGTCGCTCGTGTGGCTGTCGAAGTCGTGAGCGTTGGCGTGGAGGTTCCAAATCCAGGTGGTGGTTTTGGGACCTTTGGCCAGGCTGCGATCGAAATGTCCGGGCTTTTCGAAAAGCTCGAACGTGGCCGGAACGGGGTTCCGGTCGACCATGGCCTTGGCCTTTTCCCCACGCTCTGGTGGGCTGATGGTCATCGAGACGTTCCTCGAGGGACGGGGTCGAGGTGGCTGTGGTCCACCCCTTTGACGGCAGGACCGGACGCGGAGCGACCGGAGCTGGCCATCAGTGGGCCCCATGGCCGATCGGCCATGGGCGCCAGCCGAGCAAATGGAGGGGATTCAGAAGGGCGGAAACCGCGACCTCGGAACCCTGAAACCAGTTGCCGCGACTGGGGCTTGGGGCCCCAGATAGGGGACCGCTCGGCGCAGTATAGGGGCCGGATTCAAGCCAATTCCGGGCTCAGTTACAAAGGTTCAATCCGGGAGATCCCCAGGCCAGCACAGGCTTCTGGAGGCGAGTTCTTGATATCGACAACCAGCAATCTGCAGGAGGATCGCTGCATTCATCCTGCCATTCTCAACGGCAGCGCGTGATCAAGCGTGCGCCACCAGCCAGCAGAATGGTGGTTATCCATGCACATCACCGGGTGACGCTGCGACTTGCGTTGCGATTGCCGTTGCGATTGCCCCTCGGCGGGGCCGCATGGGCCCTGGGTCGTCCTGGCGCCGTGGGCGGCTGGAGCCGAGGTCGCAGGCGGCTGCAGGCGCTGGTGCTGCCGCTGGTGCTGGTGCTCCTGCTGCTGCCGGGCTGCGATCGGCTCGCTCGCTCGGAGCGCAGCGGCAGCGACCGGCTGGTGCCCGTGGCGCCCCAGGCCCCCGCCGGCAGGCTGCAGGAATCGGCGCCGCCCGGCGCGGTGCAGCAGCTCAGCGCGGCGCTGGCCAGCCGGAATCCGCGGGTGACCCTGCTCCGCCCGGCCGCTGACACCGTGCTGCCGGCAGGCCCCTGGGCCCTGGAGCTGACGCTCAAGGACTGGCCCCTCGCCCGGTCCAAAGCGCTGGGGCTGGGGCCCCACCTTGTGGTGCAGATCGACGCCGACGAGCCGCTGCGGATCAGCGACTGGGGCAGCGGCGATCCGACGACCGGGCAGCTGGTTTTGGAGATGCCGCCGCTTTCCCCAGGCAGCCACCGGCTCAGCATCTACGCCGCCCGACCCTGGGGCGAAGCGGTGAAACAACCGGGCGCAAGCACCCAGCTGGTGGTGCACCGGGTCGCCGCCGATCGTCTGAGTCAGCCACCGCCCCGCAGCCCCCAGCTGATTGCCGTCAGCCCAGCCGGGCTGGCCGAGGCCGAACCAGTGCTGATCGACTGGCTGCTGCTGGATGCCCCCCTGCAGGGGCTGCGCCAGGACGACGGTCAGTGGCGACTGCGGATCAGCGTGAATGGGGACAGCTTCCTGGTGGATCAGAACGTGCCGCTCTGGCTGAGCGGGTTCCACAACGGCAGCAATGCGGTGCTGATGGAGCTGCTCGATGGGCGGGGCGAACCGCTCAATCCCCCCTTCAGCAGCGCGGTGCGCGAAGTGCTGCTCGACCGCACCGCTCCGCGGCCCGCCTGGCTGCAGCCCCGGCTCGATGGTCAGGAGCTTGCCGTGCTGCTGGGCCAGGCGCCCGAGACGGAAACGGCCCAGCAGCCACCGGATTCGGCGGAACCTGCTGAACCCGTTGAACCTGCTGAACCCGTTGAACGTGTTGAGCCCGTTGAACCCGTTGAACCTGCTGAACCTGTTGAGCCCTCAGAGCCGGCACCCCGGGCGGATCGCAGGGCGGATGAACCCGTTTCGTCCAGCGATCAGAACGCCTCCCGTGAGGAGCAGAACCCGGCCCTCGAGCCAGGCGCCGCGCCCCTGGATGGGGTGATCGACGCCACGCCGGAACCGTCCGCCCACGCCGCCGCGCCCCTCGCTGACGGCGCTGGTCAGGCGGATGATCAGGCGGATGGCCGGGAGCAGGCGCCTGCCGCGCCGACCAGCGCCCGCAATCTGGTCCGGGAGGACGGTTCGATGATCAAGCCTGCGCCCCGGGGACCGCTCAGCGGCCTGCGCCAGCGCATCGGGTCATGAGCAGGCAAGGGGTCTGGGGGCTGTCGTTCAGCGCAGCGGGCGAGGCGCTGCTGGCCCAGCTGATCGTGGCTGGCGCCCTGGACGGGCAGCTGGACGGTTCGGGCCTGGTGTCACGGTGGGGGGACGCCGAAGCTTTTGTGGTGGTGGGCGCCTGCGGCCTGGTGGTGCGCCAGATCGCCCCTCTGCTGCAGGGAAAGCATCAGGACCCGGCCGTGGTGGTGCTCGATCCCCGCGGATGCTTCGTCATTCCCCTGCTGGGCGCCCACGGGGCGGGCGCCGATGCCCTCGGCGCACGGGTCGCCGCCGTGCTCGGGGCCCGGGTGGTGGCCACGGGCCACAGCAGCGGCCAGGGACTGCTGGCGCTCGACAGCTTCGGGAGCGCCTGGGGCTGGCGTCGCAGCCGATCCGGCGACTGGGGCGATCTGATGCGCCGCGGCGCCCGCTCCGATGCGGCGATTCAGGTCTGCCAGGAGGCAGGAACGCCGCGCTGGCGCGAGCTGGAGGCGAGCCGTTCGCTGGGCTCCCACACGGCAGCGGCGGCTCCGGATCTGTGGATCAGCGCACGACGGGGGGAGGGATGCCGCTGGCATCCCCCTTGCCTGTGGCTGGGCATCGGCTGTGAACGCGACACCAGCCTGGCGGTGCTGGAGCAGCTGGTGGACAGCCAGTTGCAGCAGCTGGAGCTGGCCCCGGAAGCGGTGGCCGGGGTGGCCAGCATCGACCGCAAAGCCGATGAACCGGCCCTGCTGGCTCTGGCGGAGCGGCGTCAATGGTCCCTGCGCTGGTTGACCGCTGCCCAGCTGGCGGCGGTCAAGGTCCCCAACCCATCAGCGACGGTGGCCGCGGCCATGGGCACGGCCAGCGTGGCCGAAGCGGCGGCCCTGCTGGCGGGCGGGCCGGACGCGACACTGCTTGCCCCCAAGCGGGTGCTGCGAAGTCAGCCCCCCGAGCGCGGTGCCGCCACCCTGGCGATCGCCAGATCAGCCGAACAATGGGCCCCTGCCGCCGGCGAACTCCATCTGGTGGGCAGCGGGCCGGGCCGGCTTGACCTGCTGACGGCCGATGCCCGCCTGGCCCTGGCCCGGGCGACCGTGTGGGTGGGCTATGGCCTCTATCTCGATCTGCTGGAGCCGCTGCGGCGACCCGATCAACTGCGCTGCGACGGCCAGCTCACCCAGGAGCGGGCCCGCTGTGACCAGGCCCTGACCCTGGCCAGCCAGGGCTTGAACGTGGCGCTGGTGTCATCCGGCGACAGCGGCATCTATGCGATGGCAGGGCTCGCTCTGGAGCTGTGGCTGCAGCAACCGGCCGGCGCGCGACCCCAGTTCGCCGTGCATCCCGGCATCTCGGCGCTGCAACTGGCTGCGGCACGGGCCGGCGCGCCGCTGATGCACGACTTCTGCACCATCAGCCTCAGCGACCGGCTTACCCCCTGGAGCGTGATTGAACGGCGCCTCGAGGCGGCGGCCGCAGGCGACTTCGTGGTGGCGCTCTACAACCCCCGCTCCCGCGGTCGCGACTGGCAACTCAGTCGCGCCTGCGACATCCTGCGCACCCACCGTCCAGACGAGACCCCGGTGGTGCTGGCCCGCCAGCTGGGACGGGCAGAGGAACGGGTGAGCCTCCACACCCTGGCCAGCCTGCCACTCGCCCAGGTGGACATGCTCACCCTGGTGCTGGTGGGCAACAGCACCAGCCGCAGCCAGGACGGCTGGATGGTCACCCCGAGGGGCTACCCCGGCGCGGAACTCGTCTGAATGGCCCGGGAGTGGCCCGGGAGTGGCCCGGGAGTGGCCCGCCACGGCAAAGGCCGGAGCTCAAAAGGCCGGACAGCCAACAGCTGGCAGATCGGATGGGGGGAAGGATCATCGCCCTCCGCCGCCATTTCTTGCGACGCTCGCCCGACCAGACAAGCTCCGAAATCCAGGCCATTCAGCAGGGTCTGCACTCAGCAGCTTCTGCAGACAGCAGCGTCTGAATCGGTTGGAAGCCCAGGGGGGATCTGGCTCAAAATCGGGATGACAGGATTCGAACCTGCGGCCCCTTCGTCCCGAACGAAGTGCGCTACCAAGCTGCGCTACATCCCGATGGGCTGAGCTTACGTGATAACCATCAGGCCGGCCCAGCGGCGCGCGGGGTTTCTAAAGTCGCCAGATCCAGTGCAGCGCTTGCGTTGATCACTCCCAGCAAACCGGAGTGGCTCCGGGTCAAAGCACCTCAGCGGGAGCGCATCGGCGCCGTTGCGGACCTGCTGAGCGACCTCAGGCTGAACACGGTGTGCCAGGAGGCCAGCTGCCCGAACATCGGCGAATGCTTCGCCGGCGGTACGGCCACCTTTCTGATCATGGGGCCGGGCTGCACCCGCGCCTGCCCCTACTGCGACATCGACTTCGACAAGAGCGTGCGGGCGCTGGACCCGACCGAGCCGGAACGGCTGGGGGAAGCCGTCCAGCGGCTGGGGCTGAGCCATGTGGTGATCACCTCGGTCAACCGCGACGACCTTGACGATGGTGGGGCCAGCCAGTTCGTGGCCTGCATCGAACAGGTGCGCCGGCTCTCACCGCTCACCACGATCGAGCTGCTGATCCCCGATTTCTGCGGTGACTGGAATGCGCTGGCCGCGGTGATGGCGGCGGCGCCGGATGTGCTCAACCACAACATCGAGACCGTGCCACGCCTCTATGGACGGGCCCGGCCGCAGGGGATCTACGAACGCTCGCTGGAGCTGCTGGCTCGCGTGCGCGAAGGATGGCCCCGCGCTTACACCAAATCCGGCCTGATGGTGGGCCTTGGCGAGGACGACGGGGAAGTGCTCGCGGTGATGGCCGATCTCCGTCGCCATGCCGTCGACATCGTCACCATCGGCCAATACCTGTCACCGGGGCCGAAGCATCTGCCGGTGGATCGGTTTGTCACTCCGGAGCAGTTTGACCAGTACCGCGAGCATGGCGAAGGGCAGCTGGGCTTCCTGCAGGTGGTGAGCAGCCCGCTCACCCGCAGCAGCTACCACGCCGGTGAGGTGCAGCGGCTGATGCGGGAGCATCCGCGCTAGGCCACCACCGCCTGCCTCTCTTCCAGGCCCATGTTGGCCTTCTCACTGGCGGGCACCAGCACCTGAAAACGACCCTGCCAGCTGGCCCAGTCGGTCAGGATCGCCGCGGCCTTGGCACTGCCGGTGAGCTCCAGATGGGCTTCCAGCAACGGCTTGAGCAGCGCTTCCTGCTCGGGGGTGGTGAGCGGGCAGATGGCCACGGTCTCGGGATTCACCCGCGCCGCCAGGCCACCGGATTCATCAAGGATGAAGACAACGCCACCGGTCATGCCGGCCGCCACGTTTCTGCCGGTGCCGCCCAGCACCACCACCACGCCGCCCGTCATGTACTCGCAGCAGTGGTCGCCGGCCCCTTCCACCACGGCGGCGGCGCCGCTGTTGCGCACGGCGAAACGCTCGCCGGCCCGACCGAGGGCGAACAGTTCGCCGCCGGTGGCGCCGTAGAGGCAAGTGTTACCCAGGATCACCTGATGGCCGGGGTCGTTGCCGCCGGCGGCGGGCACCAGGCTGATGCGGCCACCGTTGATGCCCTTGCCCACGTAGTCGTTGGCCTCCCCCACCAGGCGGAGGTTCATGCCCTGAACAGCGAAGGCACCGAAACTCTGGCCGGCCGCGCCCTGGAAGGTGAGGTCAAGCTGGCCACTGAAGCCCTTGTTGCCGTGGCGGGCGGCGATCTCCCCGCCCAGGCGGGCGCCGACGCTGCGGTCCGTGTTGACGATCGCCAGGGTGCGGGCCACGCGGCCGTGCCCCTCGATCGCCGCCTGCACCTCGGCATCGGCCAGCAGCTGGTCTTCCAGCACGGGACCGTTGCCATGGGCTGCGGCGGCGTGGCACAGCCAGCTGCGCTCGGCGGCAGCGGCGATCGGCTCCAGCAGGCAGGACAGATCCAGCGCCTGGGTTTTGACCAGCTGCACGGCACGGGGCTGCAACAGCTCGGTGCGACCGATCAGATCCTCGAGCCGGGCCACCCCCAGCACGCTCAGCAGCTGGCGCACCTCCTCGGCCACGAACAGAAAGAAGTTCACCACATGCTCGGGGATGCCGGTGAAGCGCTTGCGCAGGGCCTCCTTCTGGGTGGCCACGCCCACCGGGCAGTTGTTGGTGTGGCAGACGCGGGCCATGATGCAGCCCTCGGCGATCATCGCAATCGAGCCGAAGCCGTATTCCTCGGCTCCGAGCAGGGCGGCAATGATCACATCCCAGCCGGTCTTGAGGCCGCCGTCGGCCCTCAGCAGCACCCGGTCGCGCAGGCCGTTCTCCAGCAGGGCGCGGTGCACTTCGGTGAGGCCCAGTTCCCAGGGGCTGCCGGCGTGCTTGATCGAGCTCAGCGGTGACGCGCCGGTGCCACCGTCGTGCCCGGAGATCTGGATCACGTCGGCGTTGGCCTTGGCCACCCCGGCGGCAATCGTGCCGATGCCGATCTCGGCCACCAGCTTCACGCTCACCTTGGCGGCCGGATGCACCTGGTGCAGGTCGTGGATCAGCTGGGCCAGATCCTCGATCGAATAGATGTCGTGGTGGGGCGGCGGCGAGATCAGGGGTACGCCGGCCTTGCTGTTGCGCAGCCAGGCGATGTAGGGATCCACCTTCGGCCCGGGCAGCTGGCCGCCCTCGCCGGGCTTGGCCCCCTGGGCCACCTTGATCTCCAGTTGCCGGGCGCTGCGCAGGTATTCGGGGGTCACGCCGAAGCGGCCGGAAGCGATCTGCTTGATGGCTGAGCAGGCGGTGTCGCCGTTGCGCAGGCCATTGAGCGTGGGCAGGGTGGCCGAGCGACCTTCGCCGTCCACATCGCTGAGGGGATGGAAGCGGGCCGGATCCTCGCCGCCCTCGCCACTGTTGCTCTTGCCGCCGATGCGGTTCATCGCCACCGCCAGCACCTCATGGGCCTCGCGCGAGAGGGCGCCCAGGCTCATGCCACCGGTACAGAAGCGCTCGCAGATGCTTTCCACGCTCTCCACCTGATCGAGCGGCAGGGGCTGGACGGCCGGTTTGAGCTCCAGCAGGTCACGCAGGGCCGTGACCGGGCGGTGTTCCAGCAGGGTTTTGTAGGTGGAGAAGTGGTCGTAGCCGGGGCCCGCCGCCACCGCCGCGTGGAGAGCCTTGGCCATCTCCGGGCTGTTGAGGTGGTACTCGCCACCGGTGCGGTATTGCACAAAGCCCATGAACTCGAGCTTGCTGCGGTTGAGCTCAGGGAAGGCCTTGGCGTGGAAGCTCAGGGTTTCACTGGCCAGCTCAGCCAGGCTCAGGCCCGCCACCCGGCTGGTGGTGCCCCTGAAGGCCAACTCGATCAGGTCGGCGCCGATGCCGATGGCCTCGAAGATCTGGGCGCCGTGGTAGCTGGCCAGCAGCGAAATGCCGATCTTGGACAGGATCTTGCGCAGGCCATCTTCCAGGGCCTTGCGCACATTCGCCTGCACCAGATCGGCGGTGAGGGCGGGCAGCTTGCCGCGCTCAATGTTGGTTTGCACCTTGGGCTGGGCCAGCCAGTGGCGGGCCGTTTCCCAGGTGAGCCAGGGACAGACGGCGCTGGCGCCGTAACCGATCAGGCAGGCCAGATGGTGGGTGCTCCAGCACTGGGCCGTATCGACCACCAGGGAGGTCTGCAGGCGCAGGCCCAAGTTGAGCAGGTGGTGGTGCACGGCGCCCACCGCCAGCAACGGCGGCATGGAGGTGCTGGTGGCGGTGAGGCCGCGATCGGAGAGAACCAGGATCTGACTACCGCTGTGCACGGCCGCCTCGGCCTCCGCCTTGAGGCGCTCCACCGCCGTCGCCAGGCCGCCCGGACCTTCGGTGACGGGCAGCAGCGTGGAGAGGGTGGTGAGGCTCAGGCCCTGTTGACCGATGGCCACCAGCTCTGCCTCATTGAGAATCGGGCTGGCCAGATGCAGCACCGCCGCCGCACCGGCCTCCGGCTTGAGCGGGGAGCCGCGCTTGCCCAGATGCATCTCCAGGCTCATCACCAGCTTTTCCCGCAGCGGATCGATCGGCGGGTTGGTGACCTGGGCGAAGCGCTGCTTGAAATAGTCGTAGAGCAGGTGGGGCTTACCGGAGAGCACCGCCAGGGGGATGTCGTCGCCCATGCAGTAGGTGGGCTCCTTGCCGGCGCCGGCCATGTCCTCGATCACGAGGTCGAAGTCCTCCGCGGTGAAGCCGAAGGCGGTCTGCAGCTGCAGCAGCTCCAGATCGCCCAGCTGGCGCTCCTGGGTCCAGGGCTGGGCCGCCAGGCTGCGGCGGTTGTCCGCCAACCACTGGCCATAGGGATGGCGGGAGGCCACCTCGGCCTTCACGTCCCAGTTGCGCAGCAGGCGGCCGTGCTCCAGATCCACAGCCAGCATCTGACCGGGGCCGAGGCGGCCCTTCTCGATGATGCGGCTCTCCTCCAGCTCCACCACGCCGGTTTCGCTGCCCATCACCACGAAGCCATCGTTGGTGATGCAGTAGCGGGCCGGGCGCAGGCCGTTGCGGTCGAGGGTGGCGCCGACGCTGCGGCCATCGGCGAACACCAGCAGGGCAGGCCCATCCCAGGGCTCCTGGGTGCAAGCGGAATACTCATAGAAGGCCTGGATCTCCGGCTTGTCGGCCAGCTCCGGCTGGTCGCGAAAGGCCTCCGGCACCAGCGTGAGCAGGCTCTCGGTGATCGGCCGGCCGCTGCGCACCAGCAGCTCCAGGGTGGCGTCGAGATTGGCTGAGTCGCTGAAGGCGGCATTCACGACCGGCCTGAGGTCGGCGGCAGCGTCTCCCCAGACCGCATCCAGGCTGGCCTCCGCAGCCCGGGCCCAGTTGAGGTTGCCCAGCAGGGTGTTGATCTCGCCGTTGTGCCCCAGCAGGCGCATGGGCTGGGCCAGGGGCCAGCGGGGCAGGGTGTTGGTGCTGAAGCGGCGGTGGTAAACAGCGAAGGTGACGGCGAAGCGCGCATCGCGCAGATCCGCGAAGAACCGCGCCAGCACCTCGGAGCGCACCATGCCTTTGTAGACGACGGTGCGGCTGCTGAGGGAGGCGAAATAGAGGTCGCCGGAGCGCGCGGCGAACTGGGCGCGGGCCCGGTCGCCGCAGCGGCGACGCAGGCGGAACAGCAGCCCCTCAAGAGCATCGCCGCCCTCCTCGGCGGCCAGCAGCCACTGTTCGATCACCGGCGCGGTGTCGCGCGCCAGCGGCCCCAGCACGGCCGGATCGACCGGCACTGCCCGCCAGCCCAGGCTGCGCAGGCCCAGGCGGGCAGCCTCCTCATTGCAGAACGCCCGGGCCTGCTCGCGGCGCGCATCGTCCGCCGGCATGAACACCATGCCCAGGCCCCGCGCCAGGCCGGACGCCGCCGCCGCCGCCGGCCAGACGGCCTCCAGATAGGTCCAGGGAATCCCGCAGAGCACGCCGGAACCATCGCCGGAATCGCCATCGCCGCCGCAGCCGCCGCGATGCTCCATGCAGCCCAGGCCGCGCAGAGCCTGCTGCAGCACCCAGTGGCTGGCCTCCCCTTTCAGATTCGCCAGGAAGCCCACGCCGCAGGCGTCTTTCTCGCCGGCCACAGCCGCCGGAGCCGGACTGTCGATGTGGGGCCAAACAGGGCGCGAAAACTGGGGCATGACCAGATGGGTTCCGGCGGAAAATCTGAACGTGAGGGCGGTGAAGGCGGTGCCGCAGGGACAAGGGGGGCGCTGACGCAGAGGCCCCCGCTGACGCAGAGGCCCCCGCTGACGCCAAGGGGCGGACAGCCGCTGGAGGCGGTTCCGTCCGGGCTGCGGCCCTGAAACCGCTGTCGCTGTGCACCCGAGAGCAAGGCAACAGGAAATCCTGAATGCGCTGCAACAGATGAACCTCAGATCCTAGGGACAGGCCTCCCGATTGACGTCGCTAGCGTCAAGCGCGTACCGGCTCCCCCAGGCCATGGCGACCTGCCCGTCCACCCGCCGATCGCGGTTGCGGTTCAGCGCGGCTGACAGCCGGATCGGGGCCGTCGCCGCTGGTATCGCCCTGGGGCTGGCTCCGCTCCAGGCCGGCGGCGCGCCCCGCAGCCTCCCGGCTGTGGCGCCCCCCCCTCCGGTGCGGGCGGCCCCGAGCGCTGATCTGCGCAACGGCACCATCGTGCGAATCAACGGCCGCCGCCAGCAGGCGCTGTGGCGCTGGATCGGGGGCGACAGCCCGCGGGCGCTCTGGCTGCCCCTGGAAGTGCTGCAGAACCAGCTTGGCGTCAGCAGTCGCAGCCTGCCCGACGGAAGCCTCGACCTGGAATGGTTTGGCCAGCCCCTGAGGGTGGCTGCCGCCGACCAGCAGGCCCTGGCCGACGAAGTGGCGCTTGATGCCCTGCCACTGCTGCGGGAGGTGGGCGTGCGGTTCGGGGTCGACGGCGACCAGCTGCGGCTCGATCTCGCCAACGCCAGCCTGCTGCAGCTGCGCAGTGCCGCGCAGGCCAACGGTCGCCGGATCGTGCTGGATCTCTCCGGCCCGGCCCTGGTGCGCCAGGAGGGCAGCGACCTGCTGCTCGGCCTCAGCGGCAGCGACGCCCTGCTCGCTCAACTGCGGGAGCTTGGTCTGTCGGCACGGCCGGTCGGCGCCGACCTGGCCCTGCGCAGCCCGGCCGGGCCACCCCTGCGCGTGTTCACCCTGGGAGGTCCCAACCGGGTGGTGATCGACATCCCCGGCGGCTCCCCCGGGGCGCCGCGCCAGCAGGAGCCGCCAGCACCGATCGACCCGCGTCTGCAGGCCCTGCTGGGGCGGAGCGTGCGCTGGGACCGCGTCAGCCGCAGCGGCATCCGGATCAACGCCGTTCGGGTGGAGCCGCGCAACGGTCCCCTGCGCCTGACACCGCTGATTCCCAGCACCGGCATGCAGGGACTGGTGACCCTGCCGCAGCTGGCCCAGCAGAATCAGGCGCTGGTGGCGATCAACGGTGGCTACTTCAACCGGGTGCGCCAGCTGCCCCTGGGGGCGCTCAGGCAGAACGGCCGCTGGCTGTCCGGGCCAATCCTCAACCGGGGCGTCGCGGCCTGGAGCGGCCGGGAGCTGCCCCGCTTCGGGCGTCTCAGCCTGCAGGAGTGGCTGAGCGGACCGAATGGCACGTCCCTGCCCCTGGTCGTGGTGAACAGCGGCTACGTGCAGCGCGGCATCAGCCGCTATGACGATGCCTGGGGGCCCACCTACCAGGCCCTGAGCGGCCAGGAGACCGCCCTGCTGCTGCGCCAGGGGGTGGTGCAGGAGCGGCTGGAAGCCGCCCAGCTGGAACGGGGCGTGCCCCTGCGCCGGGGCGAGATGCTGCTGGTGGGCCGCGGCGGCGCCGCCCTGCCCTGGAACAGGGGCGATCGCCTCCAGCTCACCAGCCGGCCCAGTTCAGGCCTGGGCGAGGCCGAGCAGGTGATCGGCGGCGGACCGCTGCTGCTGCAGAACGGCCGACTGGCGCTCAATGGGGGCGCCGAAGCCTTCTCCGCCAGCTTCCTGCGTCAGGGCGCGCCCCGGTCGGTGCTCGCCAGCGACGGACTGGAGGTGTGGCTCCTGACCCTGGAGGGGGAGAACGGACCAGGACCCACTCTGGAGGAGACCGCCCGGGTCCTCCTCCAGCTCGGCCTGCGCGATGCCCTCAACCTCGACGGCGGCAGCTCCACCGGCCTGGTGCTCGGAGGCAGCCTGCAGGTGAAGGGGCGGGGGGTGGCCGGCCGCGTGCACAACGGCGTGGGCCTGGTACCGCCATGAATGTGCCCCCTGCGGCTGGGCCGCTGCGAGGATTCGAGAGTCGATCCCTGCCGCAGCACGCGGCCCCCTGCCATGCCGAAGGGCCACAGCCTGCGCCTGACCGCCGCCGCTGCCGCCGAACTGGGTCGCCAGGCAGCCGTGGCCGGCACACCGGGCCTGATGCACCTCGACCTGCAGCCGAACGGTTGCGCCGACTGGACCATCCGGCTGCGCCCCGGCCACCTGGCGGGCGTGCCCATCGCCCGCGCCGATGGGCTGACGCTCTACGCCCCGGGGGAGCAGGTGGGGCTGCTGGCCGGCCTGAATCTCGATTACCGGGGTGATCTCAGCGGTGGCGGCTTTCTGGTGCGGGGCCAGGAGGGAGTGACCAGTTGCGCCTGCGGAGCGGCCTTCAGCCGACGCCCTGGCTGAAGGGGGAGGCGACCCAGTAAGGTGGCGGATTGTCGAAATCGTTCGAACGTCAGTCCACAGCGTTCGACCTCTGATCCCGGCTTAAACGAACCCGGCCACACCGGCCCCCGACCTACCGGCCCTCGATGCCAACCATTCAGCAGCTGATCCGCACAGAGCGGCAGAGTCTCACCCGCAAGACCAAATCGCCGGCCCTGCGGGCTTGCCCGGAGCGCCGTGGCGTGTGCACGCGCGTGTACACCTCCACCCCCAAAAAGCCGAACTCGGCCCTGCGCAAGGTCGCGCGTGTGCGCCTCACCTCCGGATTCGAGGTGACCGCCTACATCCCCGGCATCGGCCACAACCTGCAGGAGCACTCCGTGGTCCTGATCCGCGGGGGGAGGGTGAAGGACCTGCCTGGTGTGAGGTACCACATCATTCGCGGCACCCTTGACACCGCCGGCGTGAAAGACCGGCGCCAGTCCCGCTCCAAGTACGGCGCCAAAACTCCGAAAGCCTGATCAAAAATCCGAGGTCCGCCAGGCAGGTGCCGGGCCCACTGCCCTTCACCGCTCCGGATTTCCTCCGTTCCGTTCCCGTTCCTCCGTTCCCCCATGTCCCGCCGCAACGCCGCCGAGAAGCGCCCGGTTCTGCCCGATCCGCAGTTCAACAGCCGCCTCGCCTCCATGATCGTGGCTCGCCTGATGAAGCACGGCAAGAAATCGACGGCTCAGCGCATCCTCAGCGATGCCTTCACCCTGATCAACGAGCGCACGGGCAACGATCCTCTCGAGCTGTTCGAGACTGCGGTTCGCAATGCCACGCCCCTCGTGGAGGTGCGGGCTCGCCGGGTGGGCGGCGCCACCTACCAGGTGCCGATGGAGGTTCGCCAGGAACGGGGCACTGCCATGGCCCTGCGCTGGCTCGTCAACTTCTCCCGGGCCCGCAACGGCCGCAGCATGGCCCAGAAGCTGGCCGGTGAGTTGATGGATGCCGCCAACGAGGCGGGCAGCGCCGTGCGCAAGCGGGAGGAGACCCACAAGATGGCGGAGGCCAACAAGGCCTTCGCTCACTACCGCTACTGAGCCCGCCCATCCCCCCAACCGGGCTGATCTGTAGAGTGACGTCCGTTTTTTGTTGACCCTTCGGAGACTCCCCTGTGGCCCGCGCCTATCCGCTGGAACGCGTCAGGAATATTGGCATCGCTGCTCACATCGATGCTGGTAAAACCACCACGACCGAGCGCATCCTGTTTTATTCAGGTGTCGTCCACAAAATGGGCGAAGTGCACGACGGTGCAGCAGTCACCGACTGGATGGCGCAAGAGCGGGAGCGTGGCATCACGATCACCGCGGCTGCCATTTCCACCAGCTGGAAAGACCATCGGATCAACATCATCGATACACCCGGCCACGTGGACTTCACCATTGAGGTGGAGCGCTCGATGCGGGTGCTTGACGGTGTGATCGCCGTGTTCTGTGCTGTGGGCGGGGTCCAACCCCAATCCGAGACCGTCTGGCGTCAAGCCGACCGCTATCGGGTGCCCCGCATGGTGTTCGTCAACAAGATGGACCGCACCGGCGCCGACTTCCTCAAGGTCTATGACCAGATCAAGGATCGTCTCAAAGCCAATGCGGCACCGATTCAATTGCCGATCGGCGCCGAAGGCGATCTGAGCGGCATTGTTGATCTGGTCAAGAACAAAGCCTTCATCTACAAAGATGATCTCGGCAAGGACATCGCTGAAGTCGATATCCCCGCCGACATGGCTGACCTGGCCGCCAAGTGGCGCACAAAATTGATGGAATCGGTTGCTGAAACCGATGAGGAGCTCGTGGAGGTGTTCCTGGAGACCGGGGAGCTCAGCGAAGAGCAGCTGCGCAAGGGCATCCGTGAAGGCGTGGTTAAACACGGTCTGGTGCCGATGCTCTGCGGCTCGGCCTTCAAGAACAAGGGTGTGCAGCTCCTGCTCGACGCGGTGGTCGATTATCTGCCGGCACCGGTCGATGTGCCACCGATTCAGGGTCTTCTCCCCGATGGCACCGAAGCGGTGCGCCCCTCCGAAGACAGCGCTCCCTTCAGCGCCCTGGCGTTCAAGGTGATGGCCGATCCCTACGGCAAGCTCACCTTCGTGCGGATCTATTCCGGGGTGCTGCAGAAGGGCAGCTATGTGCTCAATTCCACCAAAGACAAGAAAGAGCGCATTTCTCGCCTGATCGTGCTCAAAGCGGATGAGCGGGAAGAAGTCGATGAGCTGCGCGCCGGCGACCTGGGCGCCGTTCTTGGCCTCAAGGACACCACCACAGGCGACACGCTCTGCACAGACAGCGATCCAATCATTCTTGAGTCGCTGTACATTCCCGAACCCGTGATCTCTGTGGCCGTGGAGCCCAAGACCAAGGGTGACATGGAGAAGCTCTCGAAAGCTCTCACCTCCCTGTCGGAAGAGGATCCCACCTTCCGGGTCTCCACCGATCCCGAAACCAACCAGACGGTGATCGCCGGCATGGGCGAGCTTCACCTGGAAATCCTTGTCGACCGCATGCTGCGCGAGTTCAAGGTGGAAGCCAACATCGGCGCTCCACAGGTGTCCTACAGGGAGACCATCCGTGCCAGCGCCAAAGGCGAGGGCAAGTTCGCCCGCCAGACGGGCGGCAAAGGCCAGTACGGCCACGTGGTGATCGAAATGGAGCCCGGCGAGCCGGGTTCCGGGTTCGAATTCGTCAACAAGATTGTTGGCGGCATCGTTCCCAAGGAATACATCGGTCCGGCCGAAGCCGGCATGAAGGAAACCTGCGAATCAGGCGTGATCGCGGGTTATCCGATGATCGATGTCAAGGTCACCATGGTCGACGGTTCGTATCACGACGTCGACTCTTCGGAGATGGCGTTCAAGATCGCCGGATCCATGGCCTTCAAAGACGGCGTCAAGAAGTGCAATCCTGTGCTGCTTGAGCCGATGATGAAGGTGGAGGTCGAGATTCCCGAGGATTTCCTCGGCTCGATCATCGGCGACCTCTCCTCGCGCCGGGGCCAGATCGAAGGACAGTCCGTCGATGACGGTCAGTCCAAGGTTCAGGCCAAGGTGCCCCTGGCCGAGATGTTCGGCTACGCCACCCAGCTCCGATCCATGACCCAGGGTCGGGGTATCTTCTCGATGGAGTTCAGCCATTACGAGGAAGTTCCTCGCAATGTGGCCGAGGCCATCATCACCAAGAATCAGGGCAAATCCTGATCTTTCCCATACCCATTCAACCCCCGATTCTTTTCCCCCATGGCTCGCGAGAAGTTCGAAAGGACGAAGCCCCACGTCAACATCGGCACGATCGGTCACGTTGACCATGGCAAAACCACCCTCACGGCTGCCATCACCAACGTGCTGGCCAAGAAGGGTCAGGCGAAGGCACAGGCCTATGACCAGATTGACGGTGCTCCTGAAGAGCGTGAGCGCGGCATCACCATCAACACCGCCCACGTCGAATACGAGACCGGCAATCGGCACTACGCCCACGTGGACTGCCCCGGCCACGCGGATTATGTGAAGAACATGATCACGGGTGCTGCCCAGATGGACGGTGCCATCCTGGTGGTGGCCGCCACCGATGGTCCGATGGCGCAGACCAAAGAGCACATCCTGCTGGCCAAGCAGGTGGGCGTGCCCGCCCTGGTTGTGGCTCTGAACAAGTGCGATATGGTCGACGACGAGGAGATCCTCGAGCTGGTGGAACTGGAGGTGCGTGAACTGCTCTCCAGCTACGACTTCCCTGGCGATGATATCCCCGTTGTCAAAGTGTCGGGCCTGAAGGCTCTTGAAGGTGAGGCTGATTGGGAGGCCAAGATCGACGAGCTGATGACGGCCGTTGACGAGTCGATCCCTGAGCCCGAGCGCGAAATCGACAAGCCCTTCCTGATGGCTGTGGAAGACGTGTTCTCCATCACCGGTCGCGGCACTGTGGCAACCGGCCGTATCGAGCGCGGCAAAGTGAAGGTGGGCGAGGAAGTTGAGATCGTCGGCATCAAGGACACCCGCAAGTGCACCGTCACCGGCGTGGAGATGTTCCGCAAGCTGCTCGACGAAGGCATGGCGGGCGATAACGTCGGCCTGCTGCTGCGCGGCATCCAGAAGGAAGAGATTGAGCGCGGCATGGTGCTGGTGAAGCCCGGCTCCATCAAGCCCCACACCAAGTTTGAGGGTGAGGTGTACGTGCTCAAGAAAGAAGAAGGCGGTCGCCACACCCCCTTCTTCGCCGGTTATCGCCCGCAGTTTTACATCCGCACCACGGATGTGACCGGTCAGATCACCGCCTTCACCTCTGACGACGGTGCCAACGTCGAAATGGTGATGCCCGGCGACCGCATCAAGATGACCGGTGAGCTGATCTGCCCGGTTGCCATCGAGCAGGGGATGCGCTTCGCCATTCGCGAAGGTGGTCGCACGATCGGTGCCGGCGTGGTCTCCAAGATCCTGGCCTGATCAACGCCAAGATCCCAACCCCAGCCTGTCGTAGGTTGGGGTTGGGTCCCTCCGAGACCCCTCAGGAGAAGGTCGGCATCAGAAATGGCGCTGCAGTTCAACCTGCAGCATCACTGGTACCGCCTTCTCCTTAGATCGCACCTCGACAACACCAGACTCCCGCTCAGGTGACCCATTGGCCTGACCGTCCGACGGTCAGCCTTGCTGCTCTGCTTTCCTCCTATGTCCACCGCCATCGCCCAGCAGAAGATCCGCATTCGCCTCAAGGCGTTTGATCGCCGCATGCTTGATCTTTCCTGCGAAAAAATTATCGAAACCGCTGATCACACCGCTGCTACAGCGATCGGCCCGATCCCTCTTCCCACCAAGCGCAAGATTTATTGCGTGCTGCGCTCGCCTCACGTGGACAAGGACTCCCGCGAGCACTTCGAAACGCGCACCCATCGCCGCATCATCGACATCTACAGCCCCTCCGCCAAGACCATCGATGCGCTGATGAAGCTTGACCTGCCCAGTGGCGTCGACATTGAGGTGAAGCTCTAATCCAGCCGGTCAAATGGCTGCGGGCTGCCCCTTGGCGGTCAAGCCCACAGTCCCGGCGGTGGGCTGAATCCCCTGAGAAGGGCTGAACAACCGGGTGGCGGGTGGTCGTCGGTCGATGGCCGAGCCGCCCGGCCGGCTCCGGGGCAACGAGCACAGATGCCTGTTGCAGTTTCTAGGATTGGAGGACCCTCGAGGTGATGCCATGAGCGAGCTGGCCGTGAGGGAGCTTCCGCTGTTCCCCCTGCCCGACGTGGTGCTCTTTCCGCAGGAGGTACTGCCCCTGCACATTTTTGAGCCTCGGTACAGGATGTTGCTGCGCACCGTCATGGAAGAGGATCGCCGCTTCGGGGTGGTGCGTTGGGATCCCCAGGCCGGCGAGATGGCCGCCGTGGGCTGCTGCGCCGAGATCATTCATTGCCAGGTGCAGGACGACGACTGCAGCAATATTGTCACGATGGGGCAACAACGATTCCGAGTGCTTGATGTCGTGAGAGAAGCCCCATTCCGCGTGGGCCTGGTGAGCTGGATCGAAGATGAACCGGAGCCTGAACATCAGCAACTGAGCGACCTGGCATCCCAGGTGAATGAGGCGCTGCGCGATGTTGTGGAGCTCACTGCGAAACTGATCGGCAAACAGCCCCAGTTGCCCAGCGATCTGCCGACGCTGCCGCGGGAGCTCTCCTTCTGGATCGGGTCTCACCTGGGGGGACCGGTGGCCGATCACCAGCAGGCGCTGCTGGAGCTCACCAGCACCAGCGAGCGGCTGCGTCAGGAGTTCGATCTGCTCGATCACACCCGCCGCCAGCTGGCGGCTCGCACCGTGCTCAAAGACACGTTCCAGCCTCAGTGACCGTGCTGCTTCTGGCCGCTGTTCTGCTCGCCGCCCTGGCGGCAGCCCTGCTCTGGCAGCGCCGCCGCCGCCGCTACCAAGGCAGCGCCAGCGTGGCCAGCGCCTACGACCAGTGGACCGAAGACCGGTTGCTGGAGACCCTCTGGGGCGAGCACATCCACCTGGGCCACTACGGCAGCGGCGGGCGCTCGCATCGGCAGGCAGCGCCGGATTTCCGCCAGGCCAAGGAGGCGTTCGTCCATGAGCTGGTGCGCTGGAGCGGCCTGGATCAGCTGCCTGCTGGCGCGACGGTGCTGGATGTGGGCTGCGGCATCGGCGGCAGTGCCCGCATCCTGGCCCGCGACTACGGACTGGAAGTGCTCGGGATCAGCATCAGTCCCGCCCAGATCGCCAGGGCTCGCGCCCTCACCCCGGCCGATCTGCCGCACTGTCGCTTTGCGGTGATGGATGCTCTTGATCTGCAGCTGGCGGATCAGAGCGTGGACGCGGTGTGGAGCGTGGAGGCCTGTCCGCACATGCCCGACAAGCAGCGCTACGCCGATGAGCTGCTGCGCGTGCTGCGTCCGGGCGGGCGGCTGGCGGTGGCGGACTGGAACCGGCGCGATGCAGCCGACGGCGCCATGAGCCGCCGGGAGCGCTGGGTGATGCGCCAGCTGCTGGAGCAGTGGGCCCATCCGGAATTCGCCAGTATTCCCTCACTGCAACGCAACCTCACCGGCAGCCGCTGGGCCGCGGGCATGACGGTGGCGTGCGACGACTGGAGCGATGCGACGCTGCCCTCCTGGATCGACTCGATCCTGGAGGGGTTCCGCCGGCCGGGCGCGGTGCTGGCGCTTGGTCCGCGGGCGGTGCTACAGGGGCTGCGCGAGACGCCCACCATCCTGCTGATGCACTGGGCCTTTGCCACAGGTCTGATGCGTTTCGGGGTGTTCCGGGGCGTCAAACCGCTGCAGCCGCACCAGCAGGAGCCGGCCGATCAGGTTCGGCTGGTGAGTGGGTAGGCACCGAACAGCACCAGGTGTTCGCAGAGGGGCTGAAGTTCGGCCAGCGCCTCGGTCAGGGCGCTTGGGGTGGTGTGCTCAGCGCTGAGATCAAGGTCGACAAAGAAGATGTATTCGCCCATCTCCCGCTTCGAGGGGCGCGACTCAATCCGACTCATGTTGAGCTCTCGCCGGGCAAAACAGGCCAACGCCTCCAGCAGAGCGCCGGGCTGGTTGGAATGCAGGGAGAAGGCCAGGCTGACGAGCGGTCCTTCCTGCTGGCGCTGGCCGCGTCGCAGCAGCAGAAAGCGGGTGCAGTTGCCCGGCACGTCGTTGATCGGGTAAGCCAGCACCTCCAGCCCATGCTCCTGGGCAGCCTGAAGCGAGGCGACGGCAGCACGGAAGCGGCTGCCGGCCACCATCCGGGCCGCTTCCGCCGTGGAGCTGGTGGGGAGCTGCAGAGCGGCAGGCAGGTGGTCAGCCAACCATTGACTGCACTGCGCCAGGGCCTGGAGATGGGAGAGCACCTCGCTGACCCCCTCCAGGCTGCCGCTGCCGAGCAGTGCATGGCGGATCGGCAGCACCAGCGCCCGGGCGATGCTGAGCTCAGGGTGCTCCCAGAGCGCATCCAGACAAGCGGTGACGCCACCTTCCACTGAATTTTCCACCGGTACCACCGCCGCCTCGCAATCCCCCGACGCCACGGCCAGGATCACGGCACGGATGCCTGGCTGGGGCACCAGTTCAGCGTGTTCAAGGGCCTCCAGCTCGAGCAGCTGCAGCGCAGCCTGCTCGCCGTAGGTGCCGACGGGACCGAGAAAGGCAACGCGCATCAGATCTGCCAGCCGAAATGAAGTCCGGATCGGACCGATAGGATCATGCCGCGCCAGCCCTCAGGCCATGCCCCTGGCCTTCAGTGCCAGTCAGCAACTGCAACTCTCGGTCGAATGCGAACCTGCCCAGCTGGCCGCGTACCTCGCCGATGAAGACCGGGTCGTGCAGGCCCTGCTCGACCCCAGCCAGCTCGAACGGCTGGCACCATGCCACTACCGCTACACCGTGACCCGGCTGCAGGTGTTCCAGCTGCAGATTCAACCGGTGGTGGAGCTGCGAACCAGCGGCAGCCCGGGCCGGATCGAGCTGCGGGCCAGCGACTGTGTGCTGGAAGGGCTCGGGCTGGTCGACGACTTCCAGCTGCGCCTGGATTCGTGGCTGGAGGCGAGCGCGCGCGGGCTGGAGGGTCTGGCCACCCTGGAGGTGCGGGTGAGCCAGCCGCCGCTGCTGCGGCTGATCCCCGCCAAGGTGCTGGAAGCCACGGGTCACTCGATCCTGGCGGGCATCCTGCTGGGGATCAAGGGGCGCGTGGGCAAGCAGCTGCTGGAAGACTTCGATCACTGGTGTGCGCCAAGCCCTGGTTCCGCGCTCAACTGAACAGCCGCCGCAGGAAGGTGTGGCGATGCAACGGGGTGGGACCGAGTCTGAGCAGGGCCTCGCGGTGCTGGGCGGTGCCGTACCCCATGTGCCGCTCCAGGCCATAGCCGGGGTAACAGCTGGCGATGGTGACGATCAGGCGATCGCGGTACTGCTTGGCGAGAATGCTGGCGGCGGCAATCGAGGGGCAGAGGCTGTCGCCGTGCACAACGGTGGACTGATCACCCCCCCAGCCCCGCAGCGGCAGCGCCCCATCGACCAGCAGGTGGCGGGGTGGATGCGGCAGCTTCTGCAGGGCGCGATGCATGGCCCGCTCCGTCGCCAGGCGGATGCCGAAGCGATCGATCTCCGCCGCTGTGGCCTGACCAAGGGCCCAGCCGCTCGCCCGGCTGACGATCAGCGGGACCAGTGCCTCCCGCCGCCTGGCGGTGAGGGCCTTGCTGTCCCTGAGGCCCAGGCGCTGCAAAGGCTCAACCGACTGGGGCGGCAGCACGACGGCCGCCGCAAACACCGGTCCGAACAGACAGCCCCTGCCCACCTCATCCAGACCGGCCTCATCAAGGGCCGCAGCATCGAGGGACGGCCTGAGGGGATCAGGCACGCGCCGAGGAGCGGCGGCGGCGGCGGCGGGGCAGCCCGTCGTCGTCGAGCTCCGGCTCCGCCACGGCCAGCGGCTCTTCCTGCGGCTGGGCGTCCAGGGGCGGCCGGGTGGGCACTGAAACGGTGACGACGGTTTCCGGTTCGAGCTGCGGTGGCAGCAGGGTGATGTCGACAGACGCAGGGCGGGAGTCCGGCTCAGGCGCTGAGGCCAGCAGGGCTGCTTTGGTGCCGCCACTGCTGGCCGATCCACGCCCACCGCGGCCGCGACGGCGGCGCGAACCGTTGCTCGCCAGCTGCTGACGGGCTTCTTCGAGCACGGCCTCGGCATCCGCGTCCGGGCGCACCACCCGCACCACCACGTTGTCGTCGGCGGGTGGCTCATCAAGCAGCAGGGTGGGACTGAAGCCCAGCCAGCCATACAGCGCCTCCTCGGTGGCATCCATGGGCACCGCCACCAGTTCCGGTTCGGGGCGACGGCCCACCGCCGAAGTGGGGAAGGCCTCCGAGGTGTCCTCCAGACCCGCGCCCTCCAGCAGGGGAGCGATCGGCATCAGCACACCGGAATCACTCTGATCGCTGGCGGTGAGGGCGGCCCCACCGCGACCGCCACGACCACCGCGGCGGCGGCGGCCGGAACCCGTCTCCCCGGAGGCGGGGAGGGGAGCCGGGGCCTCGACCCGGACGGAAGCGGCCGAGCGCACCAGACCGCTGGCGGTGGCCAATGGCTGAAGGCTGTCCTGACCGGGGAGCACGGCCACATGGCCGAGGCCGCCGCAGCTTGGACAGGCCCGACCGAACAGTTCGTAGATGTTCTGCCCCTGACGCTTGCGGGTGAGTTCCACCAGACCCAGTTCGGTGAGCTGGGCAATCTGGGGACGGGCAGCGTCATCACGCACCGCCTGGGTGAAGTGCTCGAGCAGCTGCAGCTGATCGCGGCGGGAATCCATGTCGATGAAATCGACAATCACCACGCCGCCGATATTGCGCAGCTTGAGTTGGCGGGCGATCTCCACAGCCGCCTCGCAGTTGGTCCACAGCACCGTCTCGCGGGCATTCGCCGAACGGGTGAACGAGCCGGAGTTGACATCGATGACCGTGAGGGCCTCGGTGGGCTCGATGATCACGTAACCGCCGGAGGGCAGATCGACCCTGGGCTTGAGGGCATCGCGGATGGCGGCGTTGACCTTGAAGTGCTCAAGGATGTCGGAGGATTCACCGTGGGTGTCGACCTGCACCGTGGCATGGTCTGCGCCGAGGAAGGCCTGGGCGCGGGCCACGGCCGCCGGGCTGTCGACGACGATTCGGGCGAGGTCGGCGGTATAGAGATCGCGGAGCACGCGATGGATGAAATCCTCATCGCGGTTCAGCAGCACCGGCGGCGCCGCCGACTCAGCGGCGGCCTGAATCGCCTCCCACTGGCGCAGCAGGGTTTCGAGGTCATCGATCAGCAGGTCCTCGCTCACCCCCTCGGCTTCGGTGCGCACGAGAAGGCCCGCCCCCGGAGGCTTGATCAGCACGCCCAGAGCCCGCAGGCGGTTGCGCTCATGGTCGCCGTTGATCCGGCGGGAGATGTTCACCCCCTGGCCGTGGGGCTGGAGGATCAGAAAGCGACCCGGCAGGGTGAGATTGCCAGTGAGGCGCGGCCCCTTGGAACCGGTGGGCTCCTTCATCACCTGCACCAGCACCTTCTGCTTCGGCTCCAGCAGTTCGGTGATACCCGCCGCCCCCTTGCGGAGGCGCAGCGGGCCGAGGTCGGTGATATGAATAAAACCGTTTTTCTCACTCTCGCCGATATTCACAAAGGCGGCATCGATGCCCGGCAGCACATTTTCGACAGTGCCGAGATAAACGTCGCCAATCTGATAACGGCCCTGGGCAACAATTAATTGATCTACACGTTCGTCGTTGAGGACTGCAGCGATCCGCAGTTGCTCGGCAATGACGATCTGCTGGGGCATGGGTAGGGAATTCTGGGCCATCAACGGCCCGGCCGGGTGGATTTGGCCGTTTCGGAGCGGGCGAAATGCAGGCCCCAGGGAACGGCGGTGGGAGAGAACGGGACAACGGAGACCCTGCTGTCTGCTGACGTCAGGCCACCCGTGCAAGGTCAGGTGCAGGGGGCTGAGGCGGGACCACGGAGACCGTGGAGCAGGCGGGTGAAGCGAAAGACGACAAACTGGATGGATAGCTCGACAGACCGAACTGGCGAACGGTCGGGCAGGCAAAAAGCCAGAGGAGCAGACGACTCAGAGGAGCAGGCTGATCAGGAATGCAGGATGGTCAGAGAAATGGCTGGTTTTGAAGCCACTTGGACCATAAGGGGCAGATCAGGAGATTCGGATCAGGAGAAACGGATCAGGAGATCAGGTCAGAAGGGCAGGTCGAGAGATCGGTGCAGCTCAGGGATGCAGATCAAGCGAGCCAAAGCTTGATGAACGATGGTGATCGGCGCGAAGACTCAGGCATGATCCGCAATTGCGGTTGGACCGGAGCCGTCATTCGCGAGGAAATGCGGGTTGCTGAATCACCCAGAGTGCTGGGTGGAGGCCCGGCCGCAGAGCGGTCTCAGGCGGGATTTCAGGGACCCAGGCGTCGAGCCCCCGGGCCATGTCCTGGTCACAAAAACGATCGGCTGATGGCCGCGTCTTCGATCGAGATGACTCGTGGACCGGGACAAACTGCGGCAAAACCGTAAATAGGTTTGCGCGCAGGATCCAGTGGCCAAAACTGACGACCTAAAAAATCGCCAGACCATCTCAGATTAGCACGGCAGTTTCAGGGCCCATGCTTCACGGCGGCGGCACTGGCTGCTGCCGCAACAGCAGGGCCAGACGGCACTGGTGCTGCAGCTGGAGGGGCTCAGCCAGAACCTCGGCGAGCCAATGCCGCACCTGGTCGGGCCTGATGCTGCGTCCCGCCTGATCCACCGCTGCGTCCAGGCGCAGCCGCAGCGAGGGGGCCGGGGGCAGCAGCGCCAGCGCCTGCAGTGCCGGCCGGCAGTCTCGCTGCCGGGGGCGACCTTTCTTGTCGGTGTCATGCCAGAGGAGCTCAGGCGCGGCCAGGATCGCCGCCACGCCCTCCTGCAGCCGCTCCCAGGCCAGCGGCCGCTCGCCGCGGAGTGCCAGCTCCCACTGGGCCGAAGCCAACTCCTGGCTGAGGCTGGGGCCGAAGGTGGGCACCACCGCCGCCGAAAGGAGCTGCAGAGCGGGGGGAAGCTCGGGCTGCAGGCGGGCGCGCACCGCCGCCGGCTCCACCGCCTCGGTGAACTCCAGATCAAGCCATTCGCCCTGGCCCTCCACCCCGAGGGGCAGGGCCAGTGCCACCTGCAGCCGCGGCAGGGGGTGGAAGCCGCCGGTGAAGCTGACCGGCAGGCCGGAGCGGCGCAGGGCCCGCTCCAGCAGCCGCAGCAGATCGAGGTGGCTGATCAGGGCGAGGGACCCGGTCTTGGCG
>Ga0208009_1000076_pt1 | contig 26486 bp, 18 predicted proteins | sample Wag4_2014_7_16_FD_187364 | JGI IMG/M metagenome (GOLD analysis project Ga0208009, IMG submission 187364) | Fresh water mixed with fracking chemicals microbial communities from Ohio, USA - Utica-2 Time Series FC 2014_7_16 (SPAdes) (version 2) ...
AGCTAGATCAGCAATGGCAGCCGGATGTCCTACATGTTCACGACTGGCACCCTGCGCTCGCACACGCTTACCTCACCGAGACTTGGCCACCCGTCAAAACCGTCTTCACGATCCACAACATCGACTATCCCGGTCGCTTTCCTCCGCATGACTATGGACGACTGGGTCTTGCGCATTGGCTGGCAGCGCCATACGGACCGCTCGAATTCTTTGGTGATCTTTGTTTTCTGAAAGCCGGAATCCTGCTCGCACATCGAGTCACCACCGTAAGCCCAACCTATGCGGACGAAATCACGCAAGGGCGACATGGTGGCGGTCTTGATGCGGTCATCCGATCTCGTGGTGATCGCTTGCAGGGCATACTCAATGGCGTTGACTACGGCACGTGGGATCCGCGATGCGACGCCCATCTACCGCACGCTTACGATGCGCAAAGCCTGTCGGGCAAACGCGCCTGCAAGACTGCACTTCGCCAACACTTTTCTTTAGCAACCGACGCGACCGGGCCTCTCTTCATCGTCGTTAGCCGCTTGAACTGGCAAAAAGGTCTCGATTTAGTGATCGAGACCGCAGAAACCATCGTCGCTACGGGTGGCCAACTCGTTGTAATTGGAAGCGGCGATGGACATCTCGAGTGGCAGTTTCGACAACTTCAAGAGCGCCACCCGAAAGCGATTGGAGTGCATATCGGCTACTCGGAGCCGCTCGCTCATCTATCAATGGCGGGCGGCGACGCATTATTGATGCCCTCGCGACACGAACCTTGCGGGCTGACTCAGCTCTACGCTAAGCGCTATGGCACGCTGCCAGTCGTGCAATCTGTCGGAGGTCTTGCGGATACGGTCGATCATCAAACTGGCTTCACGTTCGATGAACACTTCACTGCTCTCTCTGATGTAGTTCAGCACGTTGCTCATGTCCACACCGACCGGAACCGCTGGCATCACATGATGATGGCCGCAATGAATCAAGACTTCGGCTGGGAACGATCGGCGCATCAATACCTACGCCTTTATCGAGATTTGCAAGGATAGATTCGCTGAAATGGAACCCACTTTGACTACGCCCACGGAACAAGTGAATGCCGAGCTGTCATCACTTCGTGCGGTCAACCTACAGCTACAAGATACCGTCGCAAGCCTGCGAGTTGAGCTCGAAAACGCAGCGGCAGTCGGTCGCGCCAACGTACAAGCGACTGAAACACGCTTTGCCAATCAAATTGCCGAGCTACGTAAAACCATCGACAGTCTTAGACGGACTCTCGATGACACGGCAGCTCAAGGCCGAGCTGACACCCAAGCAGAAAAAGCTCGTGGTGCAGCCGAATCTAAGCAACTGCGAGAAACCATTGATTCGATGCGCATCGAGATGGACGGCTTACGAGTTGCTCATCAAGCAGCCATGACGCGCCAAGAATCCGCTTTCGCTCTCGATCGCAATCAACTCGTCGAGCAAATAAAACTGCTCCGACTTGCACTGGAAAAACAAACGTGAATACCGAAATCAAGAAACGAAAACCCACTAACAAGAAGAAGCTCTCGAAGTCAGTCGCGCTGCGACGTGCCGAAACGCTTCTTGAAGTATCGGCGCGATGCGCTGCTGCCAATGATCTGGTGAGCGTATTGCGTACGCTCGTTGATATCACCGCACGAGCGCTAGATTGTGATCGCGGCACCTTATTCTTGAACGATGCAGAGACGGGCGAGCTTTATTCGCGAGTGGCGCAAGGTGATTTGGTTCGAGAAATCCGCATTTTGAACACCTCCGGTTTCGCCGGTTATGTCTTTCAAAGCGGCGAATCGGTCATCACACACGACCCCTACTCCGACTCGCGATTTAATCGCCAAGTCGACGATTGGACGGGCTACAAGACTCGAAACATCATCTGCGTTCCCATTCGACTTGCCTCCGGTGAAATCATCGGAGCCATGCAATGTTTGAATAAGAATGCCGGCTCGTTCACCGCAGATGACCTCGAGCTTCTTCAAGACATGACCTCACAGGCGGCGATTGCATTAAGCAGTCTGCATTTCATCGAACGCACCGAGAAGCTTCGACAGAAAGAGATGAAGTTCATCGGTCTTGTCTCTGAAATCAATCAAGAGTTTGATCTTTCTCGCCTGTTACAACGAGTCGTTGCTGAAACAACCAAGATGCTGCGCGCTGAGCGCGCAACCATCTTCATGCATGACTCGACGACAAAAACACTTTTTTCTCGTGTCTCAGCAGGCGGCGAGATTGCGGAGATTCGTTTCCCATCCCATTTGGGTATCGCAGGTGAGGTCTTTACAAGCGGACAGTCACTGAACATTCCGCACGCGTATGCGGATCTTCGCTTCAATCCGTCGTTCGATCGTCAAACCGGCTTTTTCACCCGTTCGATTTTATGTGTGCCGATTCTGAATAAGCATGGCGTCATTATTGGCGTGACACAGGTTTTGAACAAGGAGACGGGTGTATTTACCCAAGAGGACGAGCAACGTCTTAAGGCTTTCACAGCGCAGGTCGCTATCGCACTCGAAAATTCGAAGCTTTTTGACGACGTACAGCGCGTCAAAAGCTATAACGACAGCATTTTACAAAGCATGTCGAACGGCGTGATCACACTCGATGCAACCGGAAAGATCGTCACCTGTAATACGGCGGGGCTCAAAATCTGGAATGCGAAAGCGGGTGCCATTATCGGCAAGCCCCTGCCCGAGCTGCTCGGCGAGACGAGTGGATGGCTCAATGAAAGTATCGCCTCCGCTAAAGAGACGGGTGAGAGTGGTTACTTCCCGGATGCGCAGTTGACGCTGGGTGGCACCGAAAGATCGGTAAACGTCAGTGTCATGCCTTTACGCGCAGCCGATAACGACAAAGAGCTTGGCGCCATGCTCATGTTCGAAGACATCAGCTCTGAGAAGCGCATGAAATCCACGATGTCGCGTTACATGGATCCCGCCATCGCAGCACAAATGCTGGAGGGTGGCGGATCCGATCTGCTCGGTGGCGCCAATAAAGAAGCGACGATCATGTTCACGGACGTGCGCGGCTTTACGACGATCACCGAGGAATATGGCGCCCAAGGAACGGTCTCGTTCCTCAACGAATATTTCACATTGATGGTTGAGTGCATCAATCGCCAAGGCGGCATGCTCGATAAATTCATCGGTGATGCGATCATGGCGTGCTTTGGCTTGCCAGCGGCACACGAAGATGATCCCGATCGCGCTGTTAAGGCGGCGATTTCAATGATTCGAGAAATGTGGGACTGGAATGCGATCCGACGAGAAAAGGGTCTCAAGACGGTAGACATGGGCATCGGCTTGAATACCGATACGGTGGTGTCCGGCAACATCGGATCGCCGAAGCGCATGGACTATACGGTCATTGGCGATGGCGTGAATCTCGCCTCACGTCTCGAGAGCGCATGCAAGGCATACTCAGCACATATTCTAGCGAGCGAGTCGACTATCCTTAAGTTGAAGGGCACATACCGCTATCGCGACATCGACCTCGTTGTCGTCAAAGGAAAAACTCAGCCGGTTCGCGTGTATGAGATTCTCGATTATCACGACAACAAGACTTTCCCCAATATGATCGATGTCATCACGCGTTTTGGCGATGCGATGCAGGCCTACCGCGCCGGCGATTGGCGAAAAGCGAAGGCCGGCTTTGAGCAATGCCTCAAGCTCAACCAGGAAGATCATTTGTCACAGACTTATATCGATCGATGCGATTATCTCGAGGCTCATCCGCCAGTTGGCGAATGGAATGGCGTTTGGGTGATGAAAGAGAAATGACGGAACAACTGACTTGTCGTTCACAGTTGCGATGGGCGCTCGGCCACCTTGCGCCCGATTGCAGCGAGGCGCGTCTCGATTCGCTGATTGAGCTTGTCGATCGTTCGATGAATCTCCCCGGTCGGCACTATCACGACCTCGCCCATGCATTGATGGTCGCCGAATCGAACGATCCGCTTGATGCTCTGATTGGCCTATTTCACGACATCGTTCAAGCCGGTGTTGATGGCGGCTTGCCGCCCGATAGCGATCAATACTTGGTCGGCTTGGTTGAGAGGAGCGCGAGCGGCGAGTTTAAGCTGCTTGAGTCGCCCGATGCCTTGCGCGATCCGGTGTTTGATATCGTGAAGCGCTGCTTTCGTTTCTCAGACACCGAGACCTTATCCCCTTTCGGCGGACAAAATGAATTTTTGAGCGCTCTCATCGCATGCAAGGCGATGAGCGATCTTCTCGATGCGGAGCATTTAGCGGCGATCACGCTGGGAATCGAAGCGACAGTGCCCTTCCGCAAGGACCCGAATCAAATCTCGCCCGCATATATCTTGGCTTTGACCGAGATTAACCATCGCCATCACGCCAACATAGGCGAGCCGGATATGCGTTCGCACATCCGGCGCGCAGTTCGCATTGCCAATCGCGACGTACGAAGCTTTGGCGAGACTGATTTGATCGCCTTTCTGGATGACACTTGGGGATTGATGTACGAGTCGTCACCCGAACTGAGAGCGGGCGGCTCGATTAGCGTCACGCAATACCGCCAGACGCTGCAGAAGATGACTCGATTCCTATCCTCGCTAGCGGCACCTGTCATCTTCAGACAATACGACGGCGAGCCGATTCAATCAGACCATCAACATAGACTCGAAACAACCACACGAAATTTAGATGTCATTGGCGAGGTGATGCGTGCGAAGTTGCTCGCCATTGCTCTCATTGAATCGTCAGATAGCTATGGATGCCGCGTCTTCAATCCAGCTCGTTTGAAGTCCGCCTTACGCGCGACCAAGATCGCAACGGGGATGAAAGCGATTGAAGTTCTCGAGCCGGGTACGGCTACGAGAGTGGAGTTCGATATTCGACAGTCGCCGCTGTCACATCTGTTGATTCAGAGACTTTCACGCGAGTCCATTTGCGAGCACGCCGATTCAATTGACCTTGCAACGCCCGTTAGCAGCAGTCTGATCGAAAAATTCCCTGTCGAAATTCAATCTCGAGCACGCGAACTCGCACGAGCCATGCTGCTTTAACGTCGGTGGTGCGAGCGCTTGGCCTTTTCGGAATCCGGCGGCGGTTTCAACGGCGCGAAACCTGGCTCACCGACTTCGCAAATTTCAACCGGATCTTCGACACCCTTAACCTCGTATAAGCCGTGGTTCTTCCACTCGATCTCGGGAATGCCATCGATCTCATATCCGTTAAGCATCTGATAGGCGTTGTCGTAGGCAAAGCGTGACATCAAAATTTGTCTACCCTGCGCTAACGACATGATTCGCGCAGCTGTATCGACCTGAATGCCATTGAAGTCGAAAGTTTTTCCAGCCACTTTTGCGTTATCGGCATAAACCTCGCCGACGTGGATTCCGACACGGTCTTGAATATCCGTCCCTTCGGCTTCATTCATGTCCTCGATGCGGCTCTGCATACGCAAAGCAAATGTCACTGCCTCGGACGGCGTGGCAAACGCAATGAAGAAGGAGTCTCCCGAAGTCGAAACCTCTTCACCCGTTGCGGTGGAAGCCAAGATATTACGCACGAGGTCATGATGCTGACGCACCAACTGCATCGCCTGCGCATCACCATACTCCTGCTTGAGCTTGGTGGATCCTACGAGATCGGTGAACAGCATCGTCACGACCCGATTGGAAGTCGCCTTGCGGGCACCCGCATGAATCCCCGGCATCGAGCGATGCTCTTCCCCACCTGAACGAGCAGGCGCCGGTTCCGGCGCACGCGCGGTAGCAGGTGCAGGGGCAGTCGGGGCGGGGGCGCGTGATGCAGCTGGTGCCGCACCGAAGGGATCGAGCGCGACCTGAGCCAGCAAGCCGGTTAGCGCTGGCGATGAGACCTTCTTATTGAGGTTTGAGCGCACGACCGTCATGTTCAATACTTTTGACAGAACAGCGTGATAGCGGCTATCCGCCAAGTATCCAAGTCCGCTTGGGCCCTGCCAAACCACGACCACTTCGCCGTTGAGTCCGAAGCCGTGACAAATATCGCGCATCTGTCGTAGAAGGTTCTGCTGGTCGGGAGCCGGGACACTGGCCATCAACGGCGAAAACGGCACGAAGACGAACTCGCTGCCCTGAATGCGGACATGCGCGACCTGTACGGAATTCATGACTGCTTCTCCCTCGAGCAGATAAGGACAGGGCCGCCTCGCTGGACGATGCCCAATCCCTCCATTATGAATACAATCAGGTCGAAAATAACGAGCCCGTCCAAATCCACCGGTCGTCGCGAGGGGTCACAACTTGATTAAGATTGATGAAATTCTATTGCGGGTCCTCAGTTCGGTACCGGTTTTCGCTGGCGTGGGCCGACTGGAGCTGATTGCCCTCTTGGCGAACGCCGTCCGGGTGGAGCGTAAGGCTGACCAGCCCTTTTTCAGTGAGGGCGACGAAGGGCAAACCTTTTTCGTCTTCATCGCCGGTACTGCTGTCATCGAAAAACATACCGATGCAGGCTGGCAAACACTGGCGGATTTGAAGCCCGGCGAAACTTTCGGCGAAATGGCTATCGTCGATGGCGGGAAACGCTCTGCACGAGTACGCGCCACCACCGATGCCGTTGCTTTGATGTTTCAAAAGAATGACATCGAATTGTCCGCGGAAGCGGCGATCGTCATCTACCGCAATATCGCTCGCATTTTGTCCAAGCGCCTCCGTCACTACAACGAAAAGCTATAAAGCTGTCATCAAAACGAATTTAATTCTGGGTAAAATTCCGACATGACTTCGGAATACTTTGGTTCGATACTCGACCGCCGTTTATCTCGGCGAAACTTTATCGCGAGCAGCAGCGCTGCAGCTGCCGTATCCGCGCTACCCAGCATCGCGTTTTCAGCCGTCAATAAAACCCCGGTTCAGAAAGCCGTCGCGACGGCCATTGAGCCGACTCGTGTCGATGCGATTACGCTCGCAGCAGGCCTGCGTAGCGATCTTTTGATTCGGGCCGGCGACGCCCTCTTCGATGGCGTTGCGGCTCTCGATGGCAAAGCGATGCAATCCTTGTCGTGGCTCGATGAAAGCGCGGCAGCTCGCCAAGAAAAGTTATTCGGTACTAATAACGACGCGCTCGCATTTTTTCCGATAGGCGATCGCGCCTCGTCGGGCGTGCTGTGTGTCAACCATGAATATGTCATGGCGGATCTCTCTTTTTCCGAGTGGCCAAAAGCAGGGCCCGATCGAGTTGCCGAGCGTCAAGCCTGGATCAAAAAACGTCCACAGGCAGTGGCCTGGATGCAGGCAGCCCATGGCGTAAGCGTCATCGAAATCGAACGTACCAGCAAGGGCTGGAAAACCCGTAGCGGCGGCCGATTGACGCGACGAATTACTGCAAATACCCCCATGGAAATCTGTGGCCCTGCGAGAGGTCACGAACTCATGCGAACGAACGCCGATCCGAGCGGCGCCGTCGCATTGGGGACATTTGCTAACTGTGCCGGAGGCAAGACTCCGTGGGGCACCTATCTCACGGCTGAAGAAAATATTCAGGATTATTTTGGCTCGGCGAAATCCTGGAGCGATGCGACCAACGATTCGGCGACGGTTGAAGCGCATCGACGCTGGCCACTACGCGAGCGCTCTGCCTACGGCTGGGATCTGGTCGACTCACGATTCGATGTGCGCAAAGAGCCTCGTGAGCCGCTGCGCCATGGTTGGATCGTCGAAATCGATCCGCAGCAACCGACAGCGCCACCGAAGAAACGTACGGCCCTCGGTCGATTTTGCCATGAAGGCGCCAATACGATTTTGACTCGAGATGGTCGTGTCGCCGCGTATATGGGCGATGACGCAAAATTCGAATACGTCTACAAATTTGTCAGTCGCGATCGTTACAACCCTGCAGATCGCGCCGCCAATCTCGACCTGCTCGATCATGGCACGCTATATGTCGCCCGCTTCGATGCATCAGGCCAGGGTGTATGGCTACCGCTCGTACACGACGAAAATGGGCCTCTCAACTCACGCAACGGATTTTCCAGTCAAGCCGAAGTCGTCATCAAGTGTCGTGCCGCGGCTGATCTGCTCGGCGCCACACCGATGGATAGACCTGAAGATGTAGAGCCGAGCCCGATCACAGGCCACGTCTACATGGCGTTAACCAAAAATGATGAGCGTCAAAACGCGAGTAAGACGTTTAACGGTCGGACGGTGAATTTGGGGCCGAACGCAGCTAATCCGAGGCCGCAGAACGACTTTGGCCATATTGTCGAACTGATCGAAGAGAAGTCGGATGCTGCAAGCACTCGTTTCACTTGGAACCTGTTCCTGCTCGCTGGCGATCCGCGTCTGACTGACGCCAAGTTCATCACCGACGTTAGTACCATCGAGGCGGGCGGGCTCTCGCGCGAAGACTTGTACTACGCGGGCTATAGCGATCGAGCTAAAGTCAGCCCGATCGCGTGTCCCGATAATCTCGGCTTTGATCCGACGGGTCGGCTTTGGGTGGTCACCGATGCGGATACTGGGCTGATCGGAAACAACGGCTGTTACGTCGTACCCACGAGCGGCCCTGATCGCGGCTACCTCAGACAGGTCGTGAGCGCACCCATCGGCGCCGAAATCTGTGGTTGCGAATTCACGCCCGACGGACGGACTCTCTTCTTGTCGATTCAACACCCGGGAGAAGGCGGATCAGTCGATGCACCGATCAGTCACTGGCCAGATGGCGGCGATCTGCCGGCGCGATCGGCTGTCATCGCTATCAGCCGAGAGGATGGAACCCCGCTGTAAGGCGATGTCGATGGCCGTACAATCGGCTGCATGAACACGCCAACGCAGCAGAACCAATACCAGCTCTTCAAACAGGCTCAAGGCTTCAGCCTGAATCTCATCGAGGGCGCGCCGGTGCGCAAACCGGGCCCGAACGAAGTGCTCGTTCGAGTGAGAGCAACGTCGCTCAACCGGCGTGACATCATGGTGCTGCGAGGTTGGTACCCGGTTGGCGATCGCTCGACCATCGTGCCCCTATCGGATGGCGCAGGCGAGATTGTTGCTGTCGGCGATAAGGTAACGCGCGTCAAACCAGGCGATCGCGTAGTCGCTCAGTTTTTTCAAACTTGGTTAGATGGCAGACCGACCGCTGCAACGGGAGCATCGGCACTCGGTGGCGCCCAAGATGGGATGCTCTCGGAATATGTCACCTTGAATGAAGAAGGCGTACTGCACTTTCCGGCACACCTATCTTTTGAGGAAGCAGCGACCCTACCCTGCGCCGCTCTAACGGCTTGGAACGGACTCGTCACACGCGGCAATCTTCGTAGTGGTGATCACGTTTTGCTGCAAGGTACGGGTGGTGTCTCAATCTTTGGCCTGCAGTTTTCCGTTGCACATGGTGCCAGCGCGATTATCACCAGTTCGAGCGATGCCAAACTTGCTCGTGCCCGCGACCTTGGCGCAACTCACCTCATCAACTATCGTAAAATTTCCGAGTGGGCGCGCTCCGTACTCGATGCAACTAACGGAGTCGGCGCACACCACGTGCTCGAAGTGGGCGGCGTCGGCACATTGACTCAGTCTCTTGCGTCACTTGCGCATGGCGGCCATATCGCAATTATTGGTGGCCTTGCCGGATTTGGCGGCGAAATTCCGGCCGCAGGAATGATTGGTCGCAGCACCAGTGTCTCAGGCATTTTTGTTGGCTCACGCACCAATTTCACCACGATGAATGAGTTCATCACCCAACATCGCATCAAACCCGTCATCGATCGGGTCTTTGACTTTGCACAAGCAGATGCGGCGTTCGTCTACATGGAGAACGGCAATCACTTCGGCAAAATCGTCATTCGGCATGGATGATGGACCTACAGACTTTTTTCGAGCAGGAACGTAACTGCGGCGCAACGCTCGTTATCGCAATCGTCATCGCCACTGAAGGTTCGACCTACCGAAAACCCGGCGCCTTCATGCTGCTTTCTTCGAGCGGTCGTCGAGCCGGACTATTGAGCGGCGGCTGCCTAGAAGCCGATCTACATGAGCACGCGCTCAAGATGTTGGCTGACGATCACCGATGTGTGACACATCGCTATGATAATCGCAGTAGCGATGATCCAATTTGGGGCCTCGGCCTCGGTTGCGAAGGCTCTATGACGATTCGGCTACTGCGCTGCGGAGCCGCCGAGTCCTATGAACCATTAGCGTCCGTCTTCGAAGCCTCACTTCGCAGTGAACCATTCGAAACGACTGTGGATTCCTTCGTGTGGCGAGTCGCACCACCGCCGAAACTACTCATCTGTGGCGCAGGCCCCGATGCCGAACCCTTATTTGAGTTTGCTTATCGACTCGGCTGGAAAGTTTCGTTAATTGATCATCGCCCAGCCTATGCGACAGCGAATCGCTTCGATGGCGCCGAACTCGTCAGACATGTCGAGCTGGAGCGATGGTCGGCCGAAATCGCGCTTGAGCACTATTCCGCGGCGGTCGTGATGAGTCATCACTTGGGTGCGGATGCGAAATATCTAGAAGCGCTTGCAAGCTCTCGAATTCCCTACATCGGCTTGCTCGGTCCTCCGGCAAGACGCGCGCGACTGATGGCAGATCTCGGGGTGAAAGCCGATAGTCTCAATGCACGACTGCGTGCGCCCGTTGGACTGAACCTTGGCGGCAGAACACCCGAAGCGATCGCACTCTCGATCGTTGCCGAACTCCAATCGACCTTCAGTGCGAACGCGGTTTAACTCGTCGGGTGGGCTCTGCCTGCAGCGGGTCTTCCGGCCAGTAATGCCGTGGATAGCGTCCGCGCATATCTTTACGAACATCGGCATAAGCGTTGCGCCAAAAACTCTCCAAGTCCGACGTGATTTGTAAGGGGCGTTGAGCAGGCGAGAGAAGCTTGAAAGTGACCGGTAGTTTTCCAAGCGCCAATCGTGGTGTGCTCGCAAGGCCGAAAACCTCTTGCATTCGCATCGAGGCACAGGGCGCAAGATCATCGAGGTAGTCAATACGAACCCGACTGCCCGTCGGCACCACAAGATGTGTTGGGAACCATTCATCAAGACGACGAACGGCATCACCTCCAAGACGAAACTGCAGCGCCTCGAGTAAGGGCAGCTTTGCTAAATGAGATCGACGCGTTACGCCATCAAGCCAAGGCGTAAACCAGGTTTCAAGATCACGCAGTAAGGCTTCATCGGACATATCGGGCCAATCTTGAGTACTCGGCAGGCCGGTACGGCGCGCTATTTGAACGCGCGCACAGAATGATCGACTTTCATCGCTCCATGGCAAAGCGGTCAGCCCCATCTCCCGTATGCCATCGATCATGGCAGGTACTAGATCCGAGACGTTCTCCAGCCTTCGTGGCTTCTCCTGAAGGATCAATGCGTCGAGCCGAACGACCTCGCGCGCGATGACGCACTGCTCGTGAGAGGACCAAAAGGTTTCGATCACACGTTGCCAGCGATGGGCAGTTGCCGCCTCCAGCATGTCGTGCGACAACTCGGCAGCCAATCGAATGTGCGCTTCTCGACCACGGTCTTCTAACTCAACTGCAACGAGGTAATCACTTGCCGCTAAACGATCCGCACCGGCAATTAGCGCACCTTTGCCACTCGTTAGAAGAAATTTTCCAACGCCGCCTGCCCGTCGCTGGGCAATTCGATCTGGATATGCCAAGGCGAGCAAACCACCCACATCCAAACGGGCCCCTTGGCTCGTTTCGGGAGTCGCGATCAATCGTTTCTCGAACTGAGTCGACAGCCGTCGAGCTCTAGTCAGTGCCGCCTGATCAATGCCAAAGCCGCTCGCTGCTCGATCCAGCAGAGCCAATCGAGCAGCGACATCGATATCGTCCGCACGTCGAAGAATGTCACGCTCGGTGAGCAACGCAGCAAGCTTCGCGCCTTCGTGCTCAACGCCGCATCGTCGGCTCTCGATTAAAAGATGCGCCAATCTTGGATGGACCGGCCAACTCGCCATCGCACGCCCATGCGTGGTGATGCGCGACTGTGGGTCTAAAGCTCCAAGAGCACGCAAGGTATCACGTGCACTATCCAACACGGCCCGCGGCGGCACATCCAACCAGCGAAGCGCCGTTGGCTCGATGACGCCCCACTCCGCAAGATCCAGTGCCAGCGGCATCAAGTCGGCATCAACAAGCTCTGGCGGCGTATGCGCATTCAAACTGCGCTCGGCTCCCTCACTCCAAAGCCGATAGCAAACTCCTGCCGCAACGCGCCCCGCACGCCCTGCTCTTTGCGCAGCCGAGGCGCGTGAAATTCGTCGAGTCTCGAGTCGAGACATACCAGATGCCGGATCAAAAACAGACCGACGAACCAACCCACTATCAATCACGATACGGATGCCGGGCAACGTTAGACTGGTCTCGGCAATATTGGTCGAGAGAATCACTCGGCGCACGCTCGAGTTTTCGCGTAGCGCTTCATCTTGCGCCTCAAGCGAGAGATCACCGTGCAACGCCAACGCTTGGGCTCGGCTAGCAATGAAATCGGGCGCAGACTCAATGAAATCTTTAACACGCCGAATCTCTCCCATGCCGGGTAAGAAGACCAGCATGTCACCCTCGCACTCCCGAAGCGCACGCAAGACGGCGAGCCCTGCCAGTCGCTCGACGGACTCCGCATCGCTTGGCAAAACAGGCAGACCCTTCCCTAAGTGACGAATATCGACGGGAAAGCTACGCCCCATACTCGTGATCACTGGCGCGCTAGCCTGCGGCACCGAGGCGAGCAGCTTCGCCACACTCACTCCATCGAGCGTCGCCGACATCACGAGAATTTTAAGATCGGTACCGAGTGCTGTTTGTGAATCCAAACACAGTGCGAGACCAAGATCGGCGTTGAGACTGCGCTCATGAAATTCGTCAAATATAATGAGGGCGACATCCTCGAGCGCCGGATCGGCTTGTAGTAGCCGGTTCAAAATCCCTTCAGTGACGACTTCGATTCGAGTTCTTGCGCTGACCCGAGTCTCGAGCCGCATCCGATAACCGACCGTCTCACCGACATTCTCACCGAGAGTACCTGCCATGCGCTGGGCAACAGCGCGCGCAGCCAATCGGCGAGGCTCCAGCATCAGAATTTTTCGATCACGCAACCACGGCGCGTCAAGCAAGGCTAAGGGCACGACCGTGCTCTTACCGGCCCCAGGTGGCGCTTCCAGAACCACATTCGCATGCTCACGCAGCGCGGCTTTCAGCGCTTCGAGCGATTCACGAATAGGAAGTTCGGGCAGTGCGATCACAGGATGGATAAAAGCTATTGCGACAGAGTTAGGAATTGTATGCAATCGGCGCTCATGCGGTTCTTGAAACGTTTGCTCGGGTTCGTCGGCGCCGTCTTCGGAATCCTGTGGCTAGGCGCAAGTATCTGGGCGTACTGGCCGTATCCGGCCGAGCAGTCTGCCATCACACTAGCCGGGGATAACGATCGGTTTATCACCGTCGATGGTTTGAGTTTGCGCTATCGCGAATGGGGTCAAAAGCAAGCCCATGCCCCGTCATTCTTACTCATCCATGGCTTTGGGAACTCTTTGCAAAGCTTTCGCGAACTCGCACCGCGTCTTGCCGATTCGTATCACGTGGTCGCCATCGACATGGTGGGATATGGCCTATCCGACAAACCGGTCGATTACGATTATCACAATGGACCTCAGGCGCAAACGCTCATCCGGGCCGCGCGCCAGCTCGGACTCGACCAAGTTGTTTATGTGGGGCACTCGCTCGGTGGAGCTGTTGCTCTACAAGCAGCTGTTCTCGATGAGAAGGCTGGCGGCCTCGTGCTGATGAATCCTGGCATCATCAGCACTGGAGTGCCAAAAATAGTCCAGCTCACTGTGCCGCCTTTACCTCGGATGTCGGCAAAGCTTTTCGCCAGTCGAGAATTTCGCGGACGGTTTTTGAAAAACTCTTATGTCAACCCGGCGATCGTAACCGAAGCTGTGATCGATGACGTCATGCTAGCAGCGCGCAGTGAAGGCTATATGCGCGGCATGACATCGCTCATGGGACAGTATCGTGAGGGTGATGAAATCGCTCTTGCCGCGAAAGTCATCGTTCCCGTTTTGATTCCCTGGGGCGATCAAGATCGAAACAAACCCCGGCAAGAGGCAACCGAACTACAAGCCTTGCTACCTGGCTCCACACTCGTTCGATTTGCGAGCGCCGGCCACTACGTTCATGAGGAAGCGCCCGCTGAGGTCGCACAAACCATCATCGAGTGGCTGAATCAGCAAAACTCTGTGAGCGCCAAATCGCTATAGCGATCAAAACCCAGCTTAGGATTAATGTACCGCCACCTAAGGGGGCGATCATGGCAATCCACTTCGGAGCGCCAAAGGTCAGCGCGTAAATGCTGCCACAGAAAAGCATGATCCCGACGAGCAACGCCGTTGCAAGGCGTCCAAATGCCCGATTAGTTGGATCTTGTCGCTGCAAGAACCCGATGCCAAGCAGACCTAGCGAGTGAAAAAACTGATAAGTTACTGCGATATCAAAACTCGCAAATCGCTCTGGCGTCAGAATTGGCCGAAGCGCATGCGTCCCGAAAGCACCTAAAGCAGTGGCAACAGCGATCGATATCGCCGCCAAACACCAGATCATTTTTGCGCTCATCGAGCGCGCTCCACCTGCTGCCAGGCCAGCTCAGACATCAACTCGACATTGCCGGCGTATTCTTTGGCTTTGGGACTGACGGCGGTTCCACGAGCGAGACGACCCCGAATACCGTGGAAGATACCCGCCAAACGAAACATACAAAACGCGACGTAGTAATCGAGAGCCGGAATACCTGCGATACCACGACGCTGACAATAAAGATCGATGTACTCGCGCTCGGATGGCAATCCCTGCTTTTCGAGATCGACATTCATCAACCCTGGAATCGCTGCGGATGGCACCCGATACATCATAAAGTTGTAGGCGAAATCCGCCTCTGGATTACCAATGGTCGACAACTCCCAATCGAGTACGCCGAGCACCTGCGGCTCGTCTTTGGCGAAGACCATGTTGTCGATTCGAAAATCACCGTGCACCAGCGTCGGTGCCGGCTCGACAGCAGGCGCATTGGTTGGCAACCATTCGATCAGTCGTTCCATTGCTGGAACGCGGCCGGCAACTTCAATATCGGCAAGATAAAGTTTGGACCATCGAGCAACCTGACGCGCAACGTAGCCCTCTGCCTTCCCGTAGTCCGCAAGACCGACACTGTGCACATCGACTCGATGCAGGTCTGCCAAGGTTTCTGCCATTGACGTAAAAACGGGACGCCTCTCTTGAGGATTGAGCTCTGGCAAGCTCGGATCCCAAAAAATACGGCCATCGAGACAATCCATGACGTAAAAAGCAGTTCCGATAATGGAAATGTCTTCGCAAAGAGCCCACGTCTTAGCAACCGGAAATCCGGTTCCCTGCAGCGCGTGCATGATTCGATACTCACGCTCGATGGCATGGGCAGACGGAACCAGCACGCCCGGCGGCTTCCGACGCAAAGCAAACGAGTGACTACGCCCTGAAAGCTGCGCATCCACTCGGTACGTCGGATTAGACTGCCCACCAGAAAATTGAGTAACTCGGTCAATACCAGAAAAGCCGTCGATGGCTTTTTTCAGGTAGATCTCGAGCGCATTAACGTCAAACTCGAGACCGGGTCGAAAGTGATGCGGCGCGCTCATGGTCTAGGATTTCTTTTGGATCGAACGTGCTGGGTTCGGAACGGTTTTCTTTGCCCTTCTTTCATAACCCCCGTCCCTGCTGGTTGCCAAGCTGGCACGAGATGCTGCTTGCCCGGTCCAATCAGATCGGCACGACCCATGCGCCGCAAGGCATCACGTAAAGTCGGCCAATTATTGGCATCGTGATAGCGTAAAAACGCCTTGTGTAAGCGACGGACTTTGAGGCCTTTTGGAATCGCAACTTCTTCACTCGTGCGGGAAACGCGCCGCAGCGGATTCTTGCCGGAGTGATACATCGCCGTCGCAGTTGCCATGGGTGACGGAAGGAAGGCCTGTACCTGATCCGCTCGGAATCCATTGCGCTTCAACCATAGGGCCAGTTCGAGCATGTCTTCATCGGTCGTGCCCGGATGTGCCGCAATAAAATACGGGATCAGATATTGCTCTTTACCGGCTTCTCGCGAGTACCGATCAAAGAGTTCTTTGAATCTGTCATACGTGCCGATACCGGGCTTCATCATTTTCGATAGCGGCCCTTCACTAATAGCTTCAGGCGCGATTTTGAGATAGCCACCAACGTGATGTTGCGCGAGTTCCTTGACGTACTCCGGCGATTCAATCGCAAGGTCGTATCGAACACCCGAGGCAATCAACACTTTCTTGATTCCGGGCAGACTGCGCGCCTTCCGATAAAGCTGAATGAGTGGTGTGTGATCCGTATTCAGATTGGGGCAAACACCCGGGAAAACGCAGGACGGTCTTCGACAGGCGCTCTCGATCTCTCGGCTCTTGCAAGCAAGTCGATACATATTCGCGGTGGGCCCGCCTAAATCCGAAATCACTCCAGTGAACCCAGGAACGGTATCGCGAATCTTTTCAATTTCACGCAGTACCGAAGCCTCGGATCGGCTCTGGATGATGCGTCCTTCATGCTCGGTGATCGAGCAGAACGTACAACCACCGAAACAGCCGCGCTGAATGGCGATCGAAAAGCGAATCATCTTGTACGCCGGGATCTCCGCATCACCATAAAAGGGATGAGGCTGCCGCTGATAGGGCAGTTCGTAGACACGATCCATCTCGGACGTCGTTAACGGGATCGGAGGCGGATTGAGCCAAACATCGACATTACCGTGACGTTGCACGAGCGCACGCGCATTACCGGGATTGGCCTCCAGATGCAGAATTCGGGAGGCATGCGCATACATTACCGGGTCGTCGACAACCTGCTCGTAAGCCGGCAAACGAATGACACTGCGATCGCGATCCGCATTCTTCACACGTCGAACGAAGCGAACGACTTTTTCCGCCGACCTCGTTTCGTCAGCGTCGACACTGGTCGCAGCGACAGCCGCTGCTTGTGTAGACGCCTTCGTTCCACCGTTATCGTCCATCGCATAGGGGTCGATAGGCGGATTCAGCGGCCCCGGGGTATCGAGATGCGTTGAATCGATCTCGAGATAGTCTTCGGGCACAGCCTTGCGGGTGAACACCGTTCCACGCAGATCGGTAATCGCCGCGATCGACTCGCCGGCCGCCAACCGGTGCGCAATATCGACGATCTGCCGTTCCGCGTTTCCGTACACGAGCAGATCGGCCTTGGCGTCGAGTAAGACCGAGCGACGCACCTTCTCCGACCAATAATCGAAATGGGCTATGCGACGCAGGCTCGCTTCGATGCCGCCAATGACGATCGGCACCTCCGGATAGGCCTCACGCGCACGCTGGGAATAAACGATGACCGATCGATCTGGTCGCTTGCCCCCCTCGCCACCCGGGGTATAAGCGTCATCACTTCGAATCCGACGATCGCTGGTATAGCGATTAACCATCGAATCCATGTTCCCGGCGGTGATGCCGAAAAAGAGGTTCGGCTTGCCGAGAGCACGGAACGGGTCGGCGCTCTGCCAATCTGGCTGGGAGATGATGCCGACCCGAAAGCCCTGCGCCTCGAGCAAGCGACCGATGATCGCCATGCCGAAACTCGGGTGATCGACATATGCGTCGCCCGTCACCACGATGATGTCGCAGCTGTCCCAACCTAGGGCATCCATCTCCGCACGGCACATCGGCAGGAAAGGCGCCACCCCGAACCGGGAGGCCCAATACTTGCGGTGGGAAAAAATGTCACGGACGGTCTGCATGGGGTGTGCATTAGACCAAAATGTTAGAGTGCGCTGCACCTACTAGTTATGGGACTCGAAAGGATTCAGCCGCCATGACGCCGTCCGAACAGTGGTTGACCGACTGCCGAGCCGCAGGAGTCGACCCGCTCGTCATCGAGCACACCGCGCGAAATTTTTTGGCTCACCTCGATTATCACTCCACGCGCGGCAGCCGTAGCCTCCCGCTAGCGGAGTGGTTCCGCTATTACGCCCTTGAAAACGCCGCTGAGCTATCGGCCGAAACGATCAAGGTCGAGGGTTGCTCGGTCGATGAGCGCTCGGTACGTCCACCGAGTGCCGACTACCGAGCGGCGATCTTCCAACTGCTTCAGAGATTTCTCGAAGAGCAGAAAACTCCACGCTGATCATTCGGTGCTTTCATGTCTAACCACGATCAAGGATCGATCGTCGTTCGCGGCGCTCGCCAAAATAATTTAAAGAATCTCGATATCGATATTCCGACCGGCGAGCTCGTGGTGGTCACCGGCGTCTCTGGCTCCGGCAAGTCGTCGCTGGTCTTCGATACGCTCTATGCCGAAGGACAGCGTCGCTACGTCGAAACGTTCTCTCCCTACGCGCGACAATTTCTCGACCGCATGGATAAGCCTGCAGTCGATCGCATCGAGGGAATCCCGCCAGCGATTGCGATCGACCAAACCAACCCGGTTCGAACCTCTCGTTCGACCGTCGGGACGATGACGGAGCTGAACGACCATCTCAAGCTTCTGTTCGCCCGCGTCGCCGACCTCTACTGCAGTTGCTGTGGAAACATCGTCAAAAAAGACACGGTCAGCAGTATTCGCGAAGACTTAAGGCGCCGGGCGGCTCTGGGCGGCGATCCTCGAGTTCTGATCTGCTTTGAGATTCATGTCCCGAAAAACTTCAAAGATGCCGAAGTCATTTCCTTGCTCGAGCAGCAAGGTTACACGCGCATTCATGCTCGACGAAAAGACATCGTCGAAGTTATTCAAGATCGTCTGCGTATCGGAGCGGTTGACGACGCTCGCTTGGCCGAATCGCTCGAGGCCGCGTTGCGTCTCGGCCGCGGAAAAATCGCAGTCCACGTTCTTGAATCTTCGGAATCGCAGGTTGTCCGTGAAACTTGGCGCTACTCGAATACGCTTCATTGTGCGCCGTGCGATATAAGTTATCGCGACCCCTCCCCGAGTGCGTTTTCGTTCAACAGCCCCATGGGCGCCTGTGAATCCTGTCGCGGATTCGGACGAATCATCGGAGTCGACTACGGGCTCGTCATTCCCGATCACGCCAAAAGTCTACGGGGCGGCGCTATTCGCCCCTGGCAAACCGACGCCTATCGCGAATGCCAGCACGACATGGAACGAATGGCGCGCAAGCGGGGTATTCCGCTCGATACGCCTTGGCGCGATCTCGACGAAAGTCATCGCCATTGGGTAATCGAAGGCGAAGGTGAATGGAAGAAAAATGTTTGGTACGGAGTACGCCGATTCTTTGCATGGCTCGAAACCAAAGCCTACAAGATGCATATTCGCGTCTTGCTGTCGAAGTACCGCGCTTACACACCCTGCGGCAGCTGCCTAGGTGCGCGACTCTCACCGCAATCTCTACTGTGGCGCATTGGTAATCACACGCTAGCGCAGGAAGCGCTCCAAGGTAGAGCCCCTTTCAAGCCTAAAAATACATCCTGGGATGAGGCCGTTTTACAGCGCCTACCTGGCTTAGGCGTGCACGATCTCATGCTGTTACCCATCGATCGTGCAAGACGTTTCTTCGATGAACTGACGCTACCCGGCGCTCTCGATGAGGCCACGGAAATGCTGCTAGCCGAGATACGCGGACGATTTCGCTATCTCTCGGAGGTGGGTCTCGGCTATCTGACGCTCGATCGACAGTCGCGCACTCTCTCGGGCGGAGAAGTCCAGCGTATCAATTTAACGACGGCGCTCGGCACTTCTTTGGTGAATACGCTCTTCGTTCTAGATGAGCCGTCGATCGGTTTACATCCGCGCGATATGCAGCGCGTCATCGACGTCATGCAACGCTTGCGTAATGCGGGCAACTCACTACTGGTCGTCGAACATGACCCCCAAATCATGCAGCAGGCAGACCGCTTGCTCGATATGGGCCCAGGCGCAGGCGAGAATGGCGGGCAAATTGTGGCCTGGGGGACACCCAGCGATGTACTAGCGCATGCCAACTCGTTGACCGGGGCGTATCTGACCGGGCGCAAGAAAGTCGAGTTGCCACGCGGCAAGCCGCAGAACAAGAAAAACGCGACACTACAGTTGCTCGGCGCCAAGCAACATAACTTACGCGACCTAGATGTCAGCTTTCCGTTGAACCGCCTAGTTTGTGTGACGGGCGTTTCGGGTTCTGGCAAATCAACGCTGATACAAGATGTACTTTATCCAGCTCTACTAAAGCACTTTGGCAAACCTACTGAGGCGGCCGGCGATTACCGCCAACTGCGCGGTGCAGAACATCTAGAAGATGTTGTCTTCGTTGATCAAACGCCCATCGGCAGGACAGCGAGATCCAATCCCGCCAGTTACGTTGGCGCCTTCGATGTGATTCGAGAGCGCTTTGCGCGACTTGCCGAATCTAAGGAGCGCGGCTACACCGCGGGAACATTCAGCTTTAACTCAGGAAACGGTCGTTGCCCAAGTTGTTCTGGTAGTGGCTTCGAACACGTCGAAATGCAGTTCCTATCCGACGTGTATCTTCGCTGTGGTGACTGCAATGGCAGTCGCTATCGACAAGAGACGCTGGAAATTCGGCACTCCGGACCAAGCGGACGTCAGGCGAGCATTGCCGACGTGCTGGAGATGACGGTCCCCGAAGCGATCGAATTCTTTGCCGATGTTCCTGAGCTCGCGCGCCGGCTCGCGCCGTTAGTCGATGTCGGTCTGGATTACCTACGACTGGGACAGCCGGTGCCGACGTTATCCGGCGGTGAGGCTCAGCGATTGAAACTCGCCGGCCATCTCGCTGAGTCCGAGGACCGAAACGGTCGAAAGCTATTCTTATTCGACGAACCGACCACGGGACTACACTTCGAAGATATCGCCAAGTTGTTGCGCGCCTTCCGCAAGCTTCTCGATGCAGGTCACTCCCTAATCGTGATCGAGCATAACCTCGATGTGATCCGAGCCGCGGACTGGCTGATCGATCTTGGACCCGAAGGCGGCGATCTGGGTGGGGCTATCGTTGCGACTGGAACTCCCGATGAAGTCGCTGCCATACGCAACTCGCACACCGGCGATGCTCTCAAAAACTATCGACTGGAAGGCATTCGAGAACCCATTCGCACCGCAATTAAGACGCCGGTTCGAGAGAGCGGAAACGCCATCGTGGTTCGCAATGCAAGAGAACATAATCTACGTCACGTTGATGTCGATATCCCGCGAAATGCATTCACGGTCATCACTGGAGTTTCGGGATCCGGCAAGTCGACGCTCGCTTTCGACATCATTTTCAACGAGGGTCAACGTCGCTACCTCGAATCGCTGAACGCGTATGCGCGACAGTTTGTTCAACCCGCCTCAAGACCCGAGGTCGACTCCATCAGAGGAATACCGCCGACGGTTGCGATCGAACAGCGCACGAGCCGTGGTGGACGCAAGAGCACCGTGGCAACGCTGACCGAGATCTATCATTTCTTGCGACTGTTATACGTCAAGCTAGGGACGCAATACTGCCCTGACTGCGAAGTGCCTATCGAACCCCAGTCGGTCGATGCCATCACCGCTCGCATTATTTCTGAGTTCAAGGGACAGACCGTCGATTTATTAGCGCCACTCGTGGTCGCTAGAAAAGGTCTTTATACCGACCTCGCGAAATGGGCAGCGAGTAAAGGCTACAAAGAGCTTCGAGTCGATGGTCAACGTATTTCGGTAAAGCCTTGGCCACGTCTTGATCGTTTTAAAGAACACGATATCGAGTTGCCCGTGGCACGGCTCGGAATCTCGGCGCGCGGCGAACAAGATCTGCGCGCAAAACTGTCCGAGGCGCTGACGCATGGCAAGGGTGTCGTTCAGGTCTTGGCCGCGGGCGAACGGGCTCCGATCGTTTTTTCGACCAAACGCGCGTGTCCATCGTGCGGAACGAGTTTCGCAGAACTCGACCCTCGCCTCTTCTCATTCAATTCAAAACAAGGCTGGTGCCCAGCGTGCTTTGGCACGGGCGCAGCGCTTGCCGAGTTCGATGAAGAGCAAACGGGAGAGGAATTGTCCTGGCAACAGTCCGACGGCTCGACCTCGCCGATTTGCGATGAATGCAATGGCGCGCGACTCAATCCGGTCGCTCGAGCCGTTCGTTTCCGAGATCAATCGATCAGTCAATTCACTTGCCAACCAGTCGATCAGATCAGTACGACCCTCAAGAGTTTGAAACTAAATAAGCGCGAGCAATCCATTGCCCGCGACTTGCTCGCTGAAATCCAAGGTCGGTTGAAATTTTTGCAGCGCGTTGGACTTGGCTATTTGAGTTTAGATCGAGCAGCTCCCACTCTCTCTGGAGGTGAAGCGCAACGAATCCGACTCGCAGCACAGCTTGGCTCTAACTTGCGTGGTGTTTGCTACATTCTCGATGAGCCGACGATCGGCTTACATCCGCGGGATAACCGAATTCTCCTAGATGCGCTCGGCGATCTCGCAACGCATCAAAACACGCTAGTCGTCGTCGAGCATGACGAAGACACCATTCGTCGAGCCGATCACGTCATCGATCTCGGACCGGGCGCTGGCGTACGCGGCGGAACGGTCGTCGGCGCAGGCCGCATGGCAGATCTTTTAAAGAATCCAAACTCGGTCACAGGGTTATATCTGCGCGAGCCGCTCCGCCATCCAAAATCACCGCAGCGGCCGGTCGACAAGAAGGATCTTGCACTCACGATCGTCGATGCCGAGCTGCATAACCTGTCAGAGCGAGAAGTTCGAATCCCCCTTGATCGGCTTGTTGTCATCACAGGCGTCTCTGGCTCGGGTAAGTCCACCTTAGCCAGAAATGTTCTTTTTGACAGCGCTCGATCACTGGTCGATGGCGGATCGCCCGTCGGCTGTCGTCGCATTGACCACATTGATCAAATCGATCGCGTGCTGGAAGTTGATCAAACACCTATCGGGAAAACGCCGCGCTCCTGCCCTGCCACCTATGTCGGTATCTGGGATGAAATTCGGCGTATCTACTCAGGGACATCCGAAGCAAGCCTCCGTGGCTACTCGGCGGGACGATTCTCCTTCAATACCGGAGGCGGTCGATGTGAGAGTTGCGAAGGTCAGGGAGTTCGTACCATCGAAATGAGCTTCCTGCCCGATGTCAAAGTCAGCTGTGACACCTGCCTTGGAAAACGCTTCGATACTGAAACTCTGTCAGTACTGTGGCGCGGTCGCAGTATCGGTGATGTTCTCAATATGAGCATCGAAGAGGCGCTCGATTTCTTTTCGTCGCACGCGACGATCAAACACGTTCTGCAATTGTTATGTGATGTGGGCCTTGGCTACTTAACGCTAGGACAACACAGCCCTACTCTTTCAGGCGGAGAAGCCCAGCGCATAAAGCTGGTCACAGAACTCGCAAAAGTTCGTACTGATCTGCGTAAGCCGCTAAGAACTAAAGCAAAGCGCACGCTCTACGTGCTCGATGAACCAACCGTTGGTTTGCATATGGCCGATGTGGAAAAGCTCATCGGCGTCCTGCATCGCCTAGTCGCAGCCGGTAATACCGTCGTCTTGGTCGAGCATAATCTGGATGTCATCGCCGAGGCAGACTGGGTCATCGATATGGGCCCCGAAGCCGGTATTCACGGCGGTCGGGTCGTGGCGGCTGGAGCGCCGCAAGCGCTTGCGAAACGACCAGGGCGCTCGCACACTGGGGCGGCCCTCAAGGATTTTCTGAAAGACCGCTGGCAGGTTGCTCAACATGGCGCATGACATTCAGTGCTGGAAGTGCGGTGCTTCGTTAGCGAGCCTAAGTCTTCCACTGCGCCGGCTCGATATATGTACAGCCTGTCGTGCCGAACTCCATGTCTGCAAGCTCTGTGTCGATTATGACCCTGGCCGGGCCAAGCAGTGTCGTGAGCCAACCGCGGAGGAAGTTCGCGATAAAGAACACGCGAACTTTTGCGACCACTTCAAGCCTAAGCCAAAGGCTTGGATCAAACCAGATACGGCCGCACTCGAGGCGGCCAAATCCGAACTCGCTAAACTTTTTGGTGGCTGATCAGTGATGGCCTGGTTAAAGAAACGCCTTATCGACCCATTACTAGCGTTGTTACGACAGGGTCTGTCGCCGTCAGATCTAGCGCTCTGTGTGGCGCTCGGAATCGGGATCGGGCTGTTCCCGGTTCTCGGGGTATCGACGCCCGCACTCACGGTGCTGGCACTAACGCTGCGACTAAACTTGGCAGCAATTCAACTGGTCAGTTATGCCATTTCGCCTTTGCAGCTGGCGCTGATCATCCCCTTTATGAGACTCGGCGAGAGCGTACTCGGCTCGGCACCACAACCGATGACGATCTCGGCGGCGATGGAACTATTGACCCAAGGGGTGCTCTACGCGATCGTGACGCTGTGGGATGCCATTATTCATGCAACCCTAGGTTGGCTACTGATTGCGCCTATCTGCATTTTTGTCACCTACAAAATTCTCGTGCCGGTATTTAGTCGTTTATCGACAACTCTCAATTCTGGAAAAGCATGACCAGTTCTGAACCATCTTTGTCGATGCGCTTACTCGAACGCGATTGGGTTCCTGATTGGCTCATTCGTCGGCAAATCAGAAAGCTATTGTCGCAACGTATCGCTGAAGAAGACAAAGGCGATCCGGAGTCACAGCAGCGTCATTTGATGACTATGGTGAGTCGACTTCGAGAAAGTCCCATTGCAATTCATACGGCTGAAGCAAATGCCCAGCACTATGAAGTACCGACCGACTTTTACCTCAAGACCTTAGGCAAGCACCTTAAGTACTCAAGCTGCTACTTCGACGATTTTGACATCAGTCGCGCGGCCCAAAATCTTGATGAAGCCGAAGCTCGCATGCTCGCCCTCACCTGCGAGCGTGCGGGACTGAACGATGGCGATAGCATTCTTGAGCTCGGCTGCGGCTGGGGATCGCTGTCGCTGTGGATGGCCGCGCACTACCCAAGGTCGCGTATCACGGTGGTATCGAACTCGAAAACTCAAAAGGCGTACATCGACCAGCAAGCTATAGCTCGCGGTCTGCGTAATCTTGAAGTCATTACTTGTGATGCGAACGCGCTGGAATTTCCACCAACCGAAAAATTCGATCGCGTCGTCTCAGTCGAAATGTTCGAGCACATGCGCAACTACCAGACGCTACTTGCCCGAATCGCATCCTGGATGAACCCGGGCGCGACGCTCTTTGTTCACATTTTTACTCACCATCGCTACACCTACACTTTCGAAATCCGAGACGAATCGGATTGGATGGCACGCTACTTCTTCACAGGCGGCATCATGCCGAGCGATGATCTACTGCACTATTTTCAGCGCGATCTTCGCTTGCGAGAGCACTGGCAGGTCGATGGCCGCCACTACCAGTTGACCTCTGAAGCGTGGCTCGCGAACATGGATTCCCATCGCGATACCCTGATGCCGGTGCTGGCCCAAGCCTACGGTTCGGACCAAGCAACGAAATGGTGGGTCTACTGGCGTGTGTTCTTCATGTCGTGTGCCGAATTGTTCGGCTATCGAGGAGGCCGCGAATGGATCGTTTCACATTATCTCTTCGAGAAGCCCTGACGCGACATCTGGCGCAGGGCCTCGTCGCCCTACTCGTCGGTGCGTTGACGCTCGGACAGTCGGTATCGGCTGCCACAACGGAACGCGGCGAGCTCTATCTCCGATTTAAGAGCGCCTTTGAAGCCGGTGATTGGGCCAGCGCTGAGGAGCGTGCTACGGCATTGCTTCGTTTAATTGAATCTAGCGAGAACGTCGCGGCGCGTGAGCTCGTCAATCCGTTAACGAACTTAGGAACCGTGGCGTTTCGACGCGGCAACTTCGATGTCGCGATTGGTCACTATCAGCGTGCCATCGCATTAATCGACGGCGAGCGCGCTGGCGCAGATGGTTTGCTGATCCGTCCCTTACACGGTCTTGGCGAATCGCTGCTAGCCAAAGGGATGGCGAGTGAAGCAGTAGCGCCACTGAAGAGGGCAGTGGATCTTTCCCGTAACGTCGATGGGCTTTTCAATCCGAATCAGATTGATATCGTCGATGCGCTGATCGAGGCCTATGTCGCAACCGGTCAACTCACTGACGCGGAGCGCGAGCATCAATACGCCTTTCGAGTCGCAGAGACCTCGTTTGGTAAAAACGATCTACGATTGCTCGACCCACTTGATCGCTATGCGCGCTGGTTTGAGTCGATCGGCCGATATTCAACGGCTAGAGGATTGCATGCGCGCGCGTTGCAGATGGCAGAGCGACAATCGACAGATAAGCCCATCGTTGGCGTAGCTGCGCTACGCGGTCTCGCACGCACCTGGCTACTCGAGGGTATCTACGGACCCGAAGTCGAGCCAGAGACCACGATTCGTGAGGCAAACGAGGCGAGCGGCCCGTTTATTTCTTCAGCGGGCGCAGGTCGTCTGAATGCAGATGGTGAGCGCGCGCTCAGATTTGCGTTAAACATCATCACGGAGAGCAAGCCACGGGATAACAAGCTTTTTGCAGAGACCTTAGTGC
>Ga0208009_1000084_pt1 | contig 25144 bp, 33 predicted proteins | sample Wag4_2014_7_16_FD_187364 | JGI IMG/M metagenome (GOLD analysis project Ga0208009, IMG submission 187364) | Fresh water mixed with fracking chemicals microbial communities from Ohio, USA - Utica-2 Time Series FC 2014_7_16 (SPAdes) (version 2) ...
TAGGTCAAATGTACCCATGATTCGGATAAGTCGATTTTTGTCAGAAACTCGTACATTTTTTTCTGACATTACAGGTGCAGTGTAGAGAGGCACATCATCGGGCATGGGCTTCAGACCAAGGTTGGTTTTCCATTCGCTTGCACCCCAGTGTGTTGCCGATGCTCTCATACCAGCCAGTTCTTTCCCATTGATCCAGCAGGCAGGCTCTTGCTGATCTGCATTTACTCTCAGAACCGCCAGTGCAAAGCTGATTAGCCCGTCTTCTGGGAGGTTCCAGCGTCCAAAGTCGTCCATCCACCCGTACTGGTCTGCTAGGTCAAAGATTTCTTCGTCAGTCATTTCTCACCTCCCTTGAACCAAAGCGCGGCACAGACATACTCAAGCCGCTCCGATGGACGCTCGGCATTGAGCGCATCACGAAATCCCTTCTCGTAGGACTGAAGCAAGTCCTTCGCTTGGAACTCCCTCTCCTGTGCCTTGTACATGAGATGTAACCAACCCACTCCACATAAAAATCCAATAATTAAACCGACGATTGTTTTGCCCAATTTTTTTTCCTTAAATTGAACGGGTCATGAGCCTTCAACGTGTTAACGAACTCATACATATATGTCCCGCCAATCTTTCCCGTTCTTTTCCTCATTACTGATCCAGCCTCATACATGTCCTTCAATCTCTTCCGGGCGATTGACAGCGTGATCTTGTGTTTTTTTGCGTACTGCTCAGCCGTGAATATCAAGAAAATCTCCTATGCAGCGAATAATTTTGGGATCAGCTTGTTGATGCGCTCCTGACGCTCCTGACCGAGTCGGTTAAGTTCCTCCCAGTCAACGGTTGTCTGTGAGTCGATCAGCTCACTGATCACAGCTCTGGCCATCTCTGGCTGGTTTGCGTCCAAGCACTCAAGGGCTAGTTTTAGTTTTGAGATGTCAGTCATTCAGCTCTCCAAAAAAAAGCCGGGGCGAACCCGGCTGTAAGGTTAGAAGGGAATGTCGCTATCAAGGTCGTCAAACGGATCAGCCTTGGCTGAGGCCTTGGATGGGGTCTTGTTGCCCTTGATTGCGTTCCACTCGGGTGATAGCTCGATCTTGGCCTTGATGCCCTGTGAGAACGTCTCATAGAGCTCCATGTTGGGTTCCTGAAGGTCGAAGATCTGAAGCTTGTTCTTTCCCTCGGGTAAGCCGGCCTTCTTCATGGCAGCAGGCACAGGGTTCACGTTCGTGACGTTCGTGTACTCCCTGCCATTGTTGCCCTGAGCGGTAACCACCGAGACCATAGCCCACGCGCCAAGGATATTTTTGAGGTCGAACCCCCTAAGCTCATCAGCCGTAAACTCCCGACCCCTCCAGCTGACGAGATCCTTGCGTAGAGTTGCCTTCTCGGAGAGGGAGACGGTGTAGGTTTTTGAAATCGATAGTGGCTCCCCCTTAGCGGTCTGAAGCGGGTTCCCGTTTTCGTCTTCACTGTGGATCTCCCATTGAACCATCAATTTTTTGGCCATCTTGATCGAGCCCTGAAACTCCGTTTTCTGGGTTCCAAGGTCAACGATGCGGTAACACCGAGCGAGCCACATGCCTGCTGGTACGGGGGTGAAGCTACTGCTGTTTTGTTCTGAGATGATCATTTCCTAGTCCTAGTTCGTGTTGAATTAAACGCCAATCGTCCTCTGTGGCGGTTCCTTGTTTTGCCCGCAACAGAGCCTCCTCGGTCTGCTGCTGGCGCTCGAGCATCAGTTGATGCCACTCTGCTTGGTCATACATAAATAACGCCTCCTTTGTACCCACACGATGTGGTGAAGAGATAGTACATCCTGTAATTTAAAATTACAAGGGGGACTTGCAAGTTAAATATTTTTGTGTAACATCCACTTTTACGAGGAGGTTTTATGAAGCTATCAGACTGGTTGGATAAGCAGCCCAGAGGGACTAGGGCTCAGTTGGCACGGTCGTTGGGCATCACCCCGACGTGGATGTGTCAACTAACGGCAGGAAGAGGTAAGGCGAGCGTTGAGCTGGCCATTGAGATAGAGCGGTTGACCGACGGGCAGGTCACTCGTTCTGACATGCGCCCGGACATTTTTGGAGAGTGAACATGGAAAAGGTACAACAGGAAACACTGCGTCGTGCGTTGATGATGTTGTCTGGATCGGGCTGTTCTTACATCGTGAAGGACCCTGACGGCCAAACTCATTCGTTTGGTTCGTTTGAGACCAAAAAGGGAAGAACCGGGTCGTACGAACACGCTGAGCGTTTAGGAACGCACGTGAACTACCACCTGAAGGACATCCAGATTGGAGAGGTTCGCCTCATTCCTCTTGGCGATTTTGATAAAGGCAGGTTGCATTCAAGGGTCACGGCCATCCTGACAAACAAGTTTGGCAAGGGGTCGTTCACGACCGTAACCAATAAGGAAAAGGGCGCCATTGAGGCTCTGCGACTCTCATGAACTGGTACAAATTTGATCCCTTGCAGCACAGAGTAGAGACGTTCCATCTTGGCAAAGCGGATGACCTTTGTTATCGCTTTTTGATGGACCACTACTACGTAACCGAAAAGCCACTTACCGCGGATGTAAGGGCCCTTGCCAAGCATATCGACATGGACGAAGAGGTTGTTCAGGGCGTGCTCGAGGAGTTCTTCACGCTCACGGACCGCGGCTGGGAGCACGAGCGTATTCAAAAGGACATCGATGCACGCCTACATAGAAGGAAGATGAACCAACGTAGCGGCAAGATGGGAGGGCGACCAAAGTCCTCTGAGTAATGCTTTGGGCATACGCTAAGCAATGCTTAGCGCTTGCTTGTAGCATGCTCATAGCACTCCTTGACGCATCAAAACACCTAAGTGTTATGTGTTGATGTTGCGTGATTACTTGTTATGGGTTATTGTTGTTTCACTTTAACAAGGAGGGTTCATGACACCAAGACTTTTGGCCGCAAAAAATGGCGAGAACAAGTATATCGGTAGTGCGTGTAAAAACTGTGGTTGCACCTCGAAGTGGACGATCAACGCTAGTTGTGTCCAGTGCTCAAATCAACGGGCGCGGGAGAACGTCAAGAAGAGTCGAGAGGCCATCAAGGAGCTGTTGCAAGAGGCGAAAGATAAGAGGTCTTCCAATGAAGGTTGACATCTGGATGCCGCTGTATGTTGCCGATTATTTGGCCGCCACATCTCGCTTGACCACAGAGCAGCACGGCGCTTATCTGTTGATTTTGATGGATTACTGGCGCAACGGTCCTCCACCAGATGATGATCTTGTCCTCGCTCAAATCACTCGGATGACGCCTGATGCTTGGAGCATTGCTCGAGCATCGATCAAGCATTACTTTGAGATTGAAAATGGGCTTTGGAAACATGCAAGGGTTGAGCGTGAGCTGGATGCCGCAAAAGACAAGAAAGAGCGGCAAACGGCTAGGGCAAAGGTTGCAGCCCAAAAAAGGTGGGATAAGACTGATGCTGTAAGCAATGCTACAAGCAATGCAGCAAGCAATGCACAGGGAATGCTTGAGCAATGCCCTTCACCTTCACCTTCACCTATTAAAAAAACTGGGGATAGGCAAAACAAATTAACCCAGCTTCCTCCAGACTTTGAACCCAACGAAAATGGGATCAAGTTCGCTGAGGAGCAACGCATCGATGTGGCACATGAGCTCAGGTCCTTTAAAGACCATCACCTTGCGAAGGGCTCGACCTTCAGGGACTGGCAAGCTGCGTGGAGAACTTGGGTTGGCCATGCCGTGAAGTTCGGTCGGGCAAAGCCTGTCGAGGTTGAGCCTTGGATGGTGAGGAGGGGCATATGATTTTCTCCGACCAAGATTTCCAGATGGAGGACTGGGTTGACCCTCAGGACGCTGGTGAGCAGGTTCGGTCTGCCTCTCAGTACATCGAGCAGATCCGTGACGAGCTCCTTAACCCTGTCGCTGTTGCTCCACCGGTCGTTATGCCGTGGTCCAAGTCCGTAGGCAAGTTTCAGTTCCGCCCCGGTGAGGTGACCCTGTGGGCAGGTTCCAACGGTGGGGGCAAGTCCCTGATCACGGGGCAGGTTGCCCTCGGGTTGGTGCAGCAGGGGCAGACGGTCTGCATTGCCTCGTTTGAGATGAAGCCCAAGCGTTCGGTCTACCGGATGCTCAGGCAGTTCTCAGGGGTGAACCTCGACCAGATCGTTCATGGACGTGCCGAGAAGGTCGGCGCTTACCTGAGCGACTTCAAGAGCTTCGCCTCCACCAAGCTCTGGTTTTTTGACCAGCAGGGCTCTACGTCCGCGGCGATGGTCTTGGCCATGGCTCGGTATTGCGGGACGATTCTTGGGGTGCAGCACATTTTCATCGACTCGCTCATGAAGTGCGTGGCCGGGGAAGACGACTACAACGGCCAGAAGGCTTTTGTAGACCAGATCACAGCTCTGGCTCGAGACCTCGATGTCCACATTCACCTCGTGCACCACATCCGCAAGCAGAGCTCCGAGGAAGGTCTGCCGAACAAGTTCGACATCAAGGGCACTGGGGCCATCACCGATCAGGTCGACAATGTCCTGATCATGTGGCGGAACAAGAAGAAGGAGCACGACATCCAAAATGGTAAAGCGACGGACCCTTTATCCCCAGATGCCATGCTGATGTGCGAGAAGCAGCGGAACGGCGAGTCCGAGGATTGGTTTCACCTGTTCTACCACCGGGACAGCCAGCAGTTTGTGGAGGCTCCAGACTCGGTGCCCTACACGTACAACGCTGGAGCTGAATTTTGATTTTTTACTCAACGCAGAGCGTGAGGGAGAAGGAATGGAACGAGGGAGAGGGCGATGACCAAGAGCGACACCGGTGTCTTGTCCGGTATGTTATCCGAATGCGTCTTAGTGACCGCGATAGGGCTCACAAGTGGCTCAACGGTAAAAGCGACGGTAAGGGAGGATGGGTCCGTGGTTGGAATGACATGCACCCGGGGTCCATCCTTGAGCGAGACGTCATCGAGCAGTGGAAGCGGGGTAACCGAGGCGAGGGCTGGATTGATTCTTAACCTGCCTTGGCCGCCAACGATGAACACCTACTGGCGGAACTGGAACGGACGCACGGTCATCTCAAAGGCTGGGCGGGAGTACCGGCAGGCGGTGATGGATCAGGTTTCGATCCAAGGTGGTGCTAAAAATTTTACCGGGAAACTCCGGGTGGTGATCAAGGCCTACAGGCCTGATCGTCGTAAAAGGGACCTCGACAATCTGCTGAAGGCCACATTGGACGCCCTGACCCATGCCGGGGTGTGGTCTGACGACGGGTTGATTGTCGATTTGCGAATTTACTGGGCCGATGACATGGGCGGTCGACTTGAGGTGGAGATCTATGACGGAGCTTCAAACCCTGCGAATCATGCGGGCAGTGCAGAAGGTGTTGAACAACGACCGGCGCAGGCAAACGATGATCAGAGGTAGCCGGACAACGAAACGAATTGCAGACGAGTACCTACAACGTGACCTGCAAGATCTGAGAAAACTGATACGGGAGACAAACGATGAGTGAGACACCAGACGCAGCGATTGAGTACCTGTTCAAGCAGGGCAAGCGGTACGCCCAAGCCAAAGCAGACCGGATTTATCTCGAGGAATACCGCAAGAGCCTGAAGGCGATTTTGATGAAGAGGTCCATGGAGAACGCCGTCAACGCTCAAGAGCGGGAGGCTTACAGCGATCAGGAGTACATCGAGCTGCTAAACGGATTGAAGGCCGCGGTTGAGACGGAGGAGGAGCTCCGATGGGGGCTGATTGCCGCACAGGCTCGGATAGAGGTGTGGAGGACGCAGGAGGCGTCCGCTAGGGCTGAGGTGAGGGCTACCCTATGACTTACCGAAATCAGCGGCTTCTAGAGGCTCTGAGGGGCCTTCCCTGTCAATTGTGCGGGATCGAGGATGGGACGATTGTCGCTGCACACTCAAATCAGCAGATCCATGGCAAGGGAATGGGGGTAAAAGCTCATGACTGCTACGTGGCTAGTCTCTGCTTCAAGTGCCATGCTCAGATCGACCAAGGGACGATGTACGACAAGCAGACGAAGAAGGAAATGTGGGATCTGGCCTTCCAGAGAACCATTTTGGAACTGTGGAAGCGGGAAATGATCAGGGTGGCGTGATTTTATCTGCCTGATTTCATTAGCATTTTGCTTTTCTCCTAGTGCTGGACTTGCACAAACTCAAACAAACACCTACAGTACCAATACGGTCACTTCCGACCGGTAACAAGGAGAAACGAAATGAAAGCAGACATCTTCACCGCCATCGACGAACTCGGAATGCTTCAGGCTCAGATCGCTGAGCTGACCAAGCGGGCTGAGGAAATCAAGGACGCTATCAAGGACGACGCCAGCCTCTCCGGCACCAAGTCTTTCGAAGGCACCCTGTTCAAGGCCACCTACGTTGAAACGAACCGCTCCACGGTTGACTGGAAGGGCATCGCCGCGGTCCTGAGCATCCCTGCTGAGCTGATCGCTGAGCACACCAAGACCACCGCTGTGTACAGCGTCAAGGTCACCAGCAAGTAATCGGAGGCCATCATGACATTCGACAAAGCACTCAACGATTTGCCAGATGTTTGCGGCTTCGATGCATTCAGCCACAAAACGATCGAGGACCTCTGCTGGCTTTGCTTGCACGAACTGGACCTTCATGCAGAACGGGAGTACTGGCACCCAGTCGCTGTGCGCAAGAAGTTGGTGGCCTTCTGCAAAAAATACGGCCACCACCAAGACGAAGCGCAAGCGATGTTCAACAAGGGTGCTGGCTTAAAAAAGTCGGACGCATACCTTTAATCAACCGGGGGCTTCGGCCCCCATCGAGGAGCAATTCATGAGCAAAACAATTGAAACCCTGCTGGATACAAGACGCTGGATCGCCAACATCGATGACGAGCGTGGTGACGGTAGCGGCATCATCGTGACCCTCAAACGAGGCTGGGATTTTGAGGACGAGAAGGGGTGTGGTGTGCGTGGTTTTGACACCCTTGCTGAAGTGAGGTCGGGCACCACTAGGGCTTGCGTTACTCAGCACAAAATTTACCTGTAAATCAACGGGGCCTTGGCCCCTTCGGGAGAAGACATGAACAAGGGATGGGTAGTAGTGAGATTCTTGGATGACGGCTCCGAGCGGGCTCGAACGGTCGAGTGGTTTGAGGAGCAGTTTGAGGCGCAGGAGGAGTCTGAGAAGCTGAACGAGCAGGCACCTGCTGGGGTGTGGTACGGATGGGAGAGACAGACATGAGCATCGCAAGCATCGTCGAGGAAACGGTCCGGGCACATAGCCTGATTGCCTACTGCGATTACATCGCTGAAACGATTGCCGGCAATCTGAAGGCCAACGATACTGACAGGCTTCTGGCCCATGTGGGTTGCCCCCGGTTGGATCTGGCCCCAGAGGGCTACCTTCAGAGCACGAAGAAAACCATCGAGGTTACTGACCGCAACGGAAGGCGCTACCGCATCACAGTGGAAGAGGTATGAGCGTAAACGAGCGATACACCAAGGCAGGGGTTGAGGCGACCGTGGTGGGCCCCAAGGGGTCTGCCCGGGTGATACCAGACAAGGACCGATGGGGCTTTACTGTCTGGGTCGTGTACCACGAGCAGAGACACGAGGCGGAGGGTTACTACCAAGCGGTCGAGTTCGCTAAGAAGCTGGTTGAGTCGACCTAGGGTTTGTCCTAACGAAATAGTTTGCACAAACCAAGAAGGTTCTGTACTATATCCATACGGTCACTTCGGACCGGACAACAAGGAGAAGACAGATGAAATTCTTTAACATCACCCCCGACTTCAACGTGACCGCCATCTCTGACAAGGTACCCGCAGCCGGTCCAAATGTATGGTGGTCAGCCACGCAAGCCGGCTGGGCCTGTCGCAATGACTTCGAGACCCTTGAGATGGCCCAGAAGGTGGCCGCTTCGGCCTCCAACCTCACTGGCGACACTTACATCGCCACCGACGCCGGCGAGGGCTGCTATCCCCGCTACAACGTGATTGAGGCCCCTTCGGTAGGTGAGGAGGTGTCCTACACCTTCAATGGCGATTACTACCCCTGCGGCACCATCGTCAGCATCAGCAAGTCGATGAAGCTCATCGTGACCAGCACTGGCCGCAAGTTTTACCGCCGTGGCCAAAGTGGCGCATGGGTGAACAACAAGATCTGGTCAATGGTTAACGGCCACATCACCCGCTGGAATCCCGAGTTCTAATCGGTGGGGCTTCGGCCCCTAGGGTTTGTCCTAACAAAAAAAACACAAAAAAAGTTGCACAAACCAAGAGGGTTTGAGACCATATGTCTACGGTCATTCCGACCGGTAACAAGGAGATGAAAATGAACACAGCACAGCAATACCGCGAATCAGCAGCTAAGCACATTCAGGCGGAGCAGGAGTCTTTCGAGCGTTGTGACACTGATGGGTTTTTGAGCCAGTGGGCGCATAGCGTCAGCGCACGACTCGATGACGCAAAGGCACGAATCGTTGAGAACGGCAACACCTCAGTTTTCTTTGGCCTCTATGATGGCGACCGCCGTGTGGCCGCGAAAATCATTGAGACGCAGTTTGGATCGACTTGGTTGCTGTCTGACGAGGAGGCTAACCAGTATGGCCGCAAGTTTGTCCCGATTGGATCGAAGAGCCGTGTTCAGAAGCAGCTTGGCCTGCGTGAGCGCAAAGAGATTGCTCCGGCATGGGTCACCCTGAGCGGCAAGACGGCAGTGAACGTCCGCCCCTTCATCTTTCGCACCGGCGACAAGTGGGGCTCCGACGCAGTTCTTTGCCAAGAATAATTTCAACGGGGGCTCCGGCCCCCTCACAAGGAGAAACCAAATGGCTTTTCAAGAAATGGACAAGATCGTAGAGCGCTTCTTTGACAACCCTGCATTCACTGCGCCCGCCAACAGCCGGCGTGAGGAGCGTGCAGATCGCTGGATGAACGAGCGCTATGGTGAGCTGCTTGACCTATGCAAGAGCGGCAAGAGGTCGGAGGGCGGCTGGTACATGAGCCACACAGCTTCGGCTCGAGATGATGCAATCGCCTTCCTCATGGACAACGACTGCTTCCAAGAGATCTGCGAGGCATTCGAAGGGAAACCAGAACGTGCATACGCGCTGTACGTGAGTGAGCGCGTAGACCAAGAAGCACTCGAGGCCGACAGAAACGGAGCATTCGATGAACAGGAATGAGTACCTAAAAATGCGCGAACGGCGTATAATGCAAGAGCGGGAACCAATGTCGATGCGGGTTTTCGCAGGGTTTGCTTGGATCATGGCTGTACTTGCGATGCTGTTTGTATGAATTCCCCAGCGGGCGGTGGGACAAAACACCCGCAGGCGGGGCCCGGATGACCGTGCGTGTCTTCTCCCCCGGGTGACCCGCCCATATTCACAACCTAAGGCCGAGGTTATAGAATCGCCGCAGATCAATCACTGAGAGAACGTGATGCCCCGTAAGAAGCCCGAAGCCCCGACAGAAGAGACGCCGCCAAAAAAAACCGGCCGTCCAAGCCGCTACTCGCCAGAGATCGCTAAGGAGATGTGCGAAAGGCTCGCTAACGGAGAACCACTCAGACAAATCTGTAGAGATGAGCACATGCCGTCTTGGCAGACAGTGTATGACTGGATGTGTAGGGACGATATTTTGGGTGCAGAGGGCGTCGGTCTTTCCGTAGCCATCGCGCGAGCTCGTGAAGTCGGGCAGGACGCAATCGCTGAGCAGATCTGGCTGGACGTCAATCAGGAGCCTGAGCGGATTCTGTCTGAGGGCGGTAACCGGATCGACTCCGGGTATGTTCAGTGGCAGCGGGTGCGGGCTGACATTGGTCTGAAGCTACTGGCCAAGTGGAACCCCAAGCGGTATGGCGACCGGGTGGAGCTCTCTGGTAATAAGGAGTCCCCGATCCAGATTCAGGCTGACGTGACGCTGTTTGACGCCATCCTGACGAACCTCGAGGCTAAGCGGCAGAGTGAGTGAGGTCGAGGCGGTCCTGAGGGACCCACGGACCCGACAGGAGTTTGCCAAGCTTCCGGCTGATCAACAGGCTGCGTATGGCTGGCGGATGAGATGGCTCTCGCAGGCCCATAAGCACCAGATCCTGCCTCCCGGGGATTGGTGGAGCATCTGGTTACTGTTAGCAGGCCGAGGGGCTGGAAAGACCCGTACAGCCGCGGAGCAGGTGGGCTGGTGGGCGTGGAAGGAGAGCGGGACGAGGTGGCTGGTGGCCGCCCCGACGTCTGCTGACGTGCGAGGGACGTGCTTTGAGGGTGACTCTGGCCTCCTGAGCGTTATCCCCCAGATCCTGATCGCTGACTACAACAAGGCGCTGCACGAGCTCAAGCTGACCAATGGGAGCCTGATCAAGGGCATCCCAGCGAGCGAGCCTGAGCGCTTCCGGGGGCCACAGTTCCACGGGGCGTGGCTTGATGAGCTGGCCGCATGGGACTACCTACAGGAGGCGTGGGACCAGATCCAGTTCGGTGTCCGTCTCGGTAAGAAGACCCGGACCATCTGCACGACGACCCCTAGACCTAAAGACCTGATTCTCGAGCTGGTGGCCAGAGATGGGGAAGATGTCGCCCTGACGACGGCGTCGACCTACTCAAACCTTGACAACCTGTCAGACAACTTCCGCAAGCAAATCCTGAGCTACGAAGGGACGAGACTCGGAAGACAGGAGATCTACGCCGAGATCATCGACCCCGAGGAGTCTGGCATCGTCAAGCGGGACTGGTTCAGGCTCTGGCCGAACGGACGGGAGTTCCCCAAGTTCGAGTACATCATTCAGTCCTACGACTGCGCTTATACAGAGAAGACGGCCAACGACCCGACCGCCTGTCTAACATTTGGCGTGTTCAAGCCAATAGATGGCCCGATGAGCGTCATGCTGATCGATGCGTGGCAGGACAGGCTCCAGTACCCTGACCTCAGGCCTAAGGTCCAAGAGGAGTACGAGACCGTCTTCGGGGAGGGGAGGGACCGCAAGAGGGTCGACCTGATCCTCGTGGAGGACAAGTCTGCGGGTATCAGCCTGATTCAGGACCTTCAGCGGGCGCACCTGCCTGTGAGGGCGTACAACCCCGGCAATGCCGACAAGATGCAGAGATTAAACATCGTGTCGCACATCATCGCTCGAGGGCGTGTATGGATTCCTGAGAGCTCTCAGAGGCCGGGTTATGTAAGAGACTGGGCAGAAGGGTTCGTCTCCCAGATCTGTGCCTTCCCTGATACGTCGCACGATGACTTCGTGGATGCGGCCACTCAGGCCTTGAGGTTCCTGAGGGACGGGGGATGGCTCGAGGTCGATCCACCGCCGCGGGATGACTGGGACGAGGACGATTATGTGGACAGTGGCCAGTCTAGACGGGTGAATCCATATGCAATATGATGGCCAAACCCTTTAATCGGTGGATGTCATGACCCCCGAAGAACTCAGACTGCTGCGCTTATTTGGTAGCGCCCCGCTTCCCTCTCCGAAGGCCAACGAAGTTCCGTTCCCGATGGGCGACCCCCGGATGGAGGAGGAGCGACAGCGTCTGGCTCGGGAGTATCAGGCTGGACGGGCTGCTCAGCGTAAGACATTCAGGGACGCCCCGATTGAGGAGCAGATCAAGGCCATTGGCAACACCGCCGGCTTCTTTGGTGGCGCTGTGCTCGAGGGGCTCGCTGAGCCCTTTGCCAAGCTTGGTGGTGGGACCGCGGAAGGGTCGCTGACCGACTACTTCGCGCCTAAGACCCCAGCACAGTCTGCCGCCCTTGGTGAGTCCGCTGAGGCTCTGTATCCGGTGGCTCAGGCCTTTGAGGCGGCTAAGATTCCCGACATCACACCGGGCATGCTGACGTCTCCGACTCGATTGTTTGATGACGCTACCCGACAGGTCGCGATGGCCGCTAAGCAGGGCGTGAAGACTGCTGGCCGTGCCGCATCGTCTATGGAGGACATGCTCCGTCAGAGGGTGTCGGCCCCCGTTGGGTCGGTTCAATTAACCCAGTCGCAACCCACTCAGAACCCACTGGGTTTCTACTCCGCTCTGGACCGGGCAACAGACTCGTTGCAGAACAAGGGGACTGGGCAACAGTTCCTGAACCAGATCACGAACATGCAGGGCGTGAAGGCTGACGAGATCAAGTGGACGGGACTGGATGAGTTCCTCAAGGGCAAGAAGGACGTCACCAAGCAGGAGGTGAAGGACTACCTGAATGCCAATCAGGTGAAGCTTGAGGAGGTCAGGCTTGGTGAGATGTCTCCAGAGCAGGCCGCGGCTCTTGCCCAAGCCAAAAATCGCTACCGAGAAATTACAGATTTGGTGGCGGATACGAGGCAGAAGGTAGAGGAGGGGGTTTTGTCTTCGCAAGAAGGCAGGGCAATTCTTGAGCCATTGAGCGCAGAGCGTAGCCGGCTTGACAATCAGATATTAACTGGAGGCGCAACGCCTACAAAGTTTCGGTCTTATTCCACTCGAGGTGGTCAGAACTACCGTGAGCTGCTGCTAACGCTTCCGTTTGAGAAGACGAGTCCAAGGTTTAATGACATTGTTAAGCAGTATGCCGAGGAGTTTAAGGTTCCTGAGGAGCTGGCTCGGGAAGAGCTGACCACGTATGTGGTCGCCCCTGAAGAAACGTCTCGCATTCCTAAATACGAGAAGCTCCTGAGCGAAAGCGGAGTGATCAATCAATTTGAATCGTCTCACTTCGACCAGCCTAACATCCTCGCCCACATGCGCGTCTCTGACTTTGAGCAGGACGGCAAGAAGATTATGTTGGTTGACGAGGTTCAATCAGACTGGCATCAGGAGGGGCGCAAGAGGGGATATGACACACCAGAAGTTAAAGCCGCAGAGCAACAAAAATTAGACAGCATTACCGCGAGGCGCGAACAACTTTTAGAAGAGCAACGAAGACTAGAAGAGCTTGAATTGCCTTATTTAAGTCAAGGTGAAGATGTTCCATTTGAAATTGGCGATCAATTGACGGACGTTATAAACCGTATACAAAATCTTGAAGAAGAACAATTTAGATTAGCTAGTGGTTTAAAAAAACAAATCCCCGACGCACCTTTCAAAACGACATGGCATGAGCTTGCCCTGCGTCGTGCGGTCCGTGAGGCATCTGAGAAGGGCTTCGACAAGATCGCTATCCCTACTGGAAGCGTCCAGAACGACCGCTACAAGCTCAGCAACTTCGTTAATGCCATTGACTACCGCAAGAACGACGACGGCACCTATGGCCTCATAGCGCTGGATGATCAGGGTAATTCGGTCATTACTAAGAACCGCCTGACCGAGTCTCAGCTTGAGGACACGATTGGCAAAGAGATGGCCAAGAAGATCGTCAACGGGGTAGGCGAGTCCTTCGAGGAGGGCTCAACAGCCGCCAAAGAGGGCTACAAGAAGATCTCTGGCATTGACCTCGAGGTTGGTGGCGAGGGCATGAAGGGCTTCTATGACCAGATGGTGCCCAAGTACCTGAACAAGCTCGGGTCGAAGTTCGGCACGAAGGTTACCCGCGGAACGATCAAGGACGCCAACGGGAAAGACGTTCCCGTGCATGAGCTGACGATCACGCCTCAGATGCGGAAGTCCGTGCTCGAGCAGGGTCAGCCTCTGTTCGCTGCCGTGCCTGCTGTAGGCCTGACGCAAGAGGAAGAAGGCTATGCCTCTGGTGGGGCAATCAAGAAGGCTGGGAAGGCCGCCAAGAAGGCTTCGAAGGCTACGGATCTTGAGGCTGAGTACAGTCAACTGAAGGCAGCGCTAGAGCAGGTTCGTGAGGGCGGTAGGACGCCTGTGGTGCCCGCTCCCAATCGGTGGTTCATGAACCCTGAGAAGTTTCCCGGGCCGCAGGGCATGATTGAGCGAGCGCTTGCGAACGTGAATCAGGAGCGGTCTGCGTTTGGATCTGGTGCGTACATCAACCCGGTTACCGGCGAGATACTAGACTCAGCCGTGATGGAGAACCTTCTGGTGGCCATCGACCCGAAGACGGGCAGGCCGATGATGTCTGGCCGCATGACTGACCTCGAGGAGCTCGAGAAGTCGCTTGGATCTCAGACGCTCTCGAACCTTGTCCGCAAGGGATTGTTTAAGCATTCTGGTGGCGACCCTATTCTTGCTGACCTGCCGTTCATCGCAACGATTGAGAAGGGCCCGCACTTTTACGGGCTGTCGACTGAATACGCCTCGCCTGCGATGCTGTTCAATACCGGGAAGGGTGACAACCCCACCCTGCGGCCAAAGAGTCGTGGATCGTTGTTTGCGGTCGGTGACGAGGTTGGTGAGGTCCAGTTGCAGGGTAGGCCCCACCCGGTTTACGAGAAGCTCATGGTGGCCCCTGTTGGCTCAGACGTGCAGGGCAAGCTCCTGAAGAAGGCCGGTGGCGGGGCAATCAAAAAGGCTGCCAAAGCCGCTAAGGCTGCATCAAAGGCCAAGCCTACTGAAGACATGCTCTCCAAGTTTATTGAGAGCAGCGTGGTGAAGACTCCCGAGGGTAAGCCTCTTACCGTTTATCGTGGACAGCGTCGGGATGCAGGAGCAACGAGTACTGATCTTCGTTCCCGTGCAACGCCAAGCTTTACGGACAACCGGGAGGTGGCGAACATCTACTCATTGACGCCACAAGGTCAGATGGGCAGTGACTCGTTTGTGATGCCGGCTTATCTGCAAATGAAGAGTCCGATTGATTTTCGCGAGTATGGCAATGAGCCAACTTATTTCTCGTATCTGTTAGGTGACTCTGGAATTTATGGGAAGGCATCGGACGAAGAGGTGTTGAACATACTGAATGATTTGAGAAAGCAACAAGAGCTGACCAACTTTGATTATTCGTATGACATTGGTTACGAAGACTTAGATCAGATTTATTACGATTACCTGTCCGCTCTGCGCGAAGGCGACACGAATGCCATGGAGGAAATCATTGGCAACCTGAGAATAGATCCGTTCGCAGCGGCAGATTCAAAACTGTTTGTGGATACCGTCAAGAAGTACACGGATCATGACGGGATGATCGTAAAGGACGTTTTGGTTCCCCGGCTTGCCGAGAAGGCTGGCACCAATCAGTACGACACCTACAGACCGTTTTACCAAACTCAGATCAAGTCTGCGATTGGTAACCGAGGGACATACGATACTAAAGACCCAGACGTTACCAAGGCCGGTGGTGGCGCTATACGCAAGGCCGCCAAGGCTGCTAAAGCCGCTTCCAAGGCTTCCGAACCAAAAGAGCAGCCCATCTACTGGGGAATGTATCGTGGTTACGCTGGAGACGATGTGAGCGCTACTGAGCCGCAGTTCGCAGCGATGGACAAGAAGGTGGCTGAGTACTATGCCAAAAAGCGGGCTGCACAGACTGGGCTTCCCCCTCACCTTGAGATGATCTACAAGCAGTTGGAAGCCGGCAGGAAATATGGCCACACCGTGCCGATGGACGAGCATAATCGTGAGCTACTGATCACGCAGGCGTATGAACTGCAACCGGAAGAGATTAAGGGCCGTTACCAGCTCAAAAAGCGTGGCGGCCTTGCATCATTGGAGCGCAAATGAAAGATCCGCGATCAATTGATGAGCAGATAGAGGCGTTTCGACGCGGAGAGGGGTTTGAGCCCTTAAAGCAGACGGAGATGCGTCCATATGACCCCACACCACGAGAGCGGCTTTCGTCTGGTCTGCAAAGTGGATTGGAAGCGATTGGCTTGGCCAGACCTCGAGCTCGATCGTTATCGCAAACAGTGTTTGGCGGCGAGTCATCAAACCTCCCTATTGGGATGGGCCTTGCAGATGTCACGCCATTTTTGGGTACGGCATTGCAAACGCCGGAGGCCATTAGAGACCTTCAGGCAGCGGGCACATCGGCTCAGCAAGGTGATGTCATTGGCGCCGGCATAGAGGGGTTGTTTGGCGTGATGGGCATGATCCCCGGGGTGGCCGCAACAAAAAAAGCGTTAACCAAGACGAAGCCTGCTATTGTAGAAGGTGGTGTTAAACAAAGAGGTGCTTATGAAACCAAGCAAGAAGGACCTTTCTACCGAGTCCGTCCAAGCAATGATCAAGCGGCTCAGGGCAAAGGCTTCGGCACGAAGGAAGACGTCGGGTCCCCGTCCGTCGCAGGAGGAGCTCGAGGCGATGTTTCGCAACCAGTTACGGACGAGACAGTTCGGTCAGTAATGAACTCCCCGGACAATTTTGTCCGGCAGGTGGCCAATCAATATTCTTTAACGGCTACGAAGCAGCCGTATGAATTGCCGAACATTCCCCAGAGCTCTTTGGCCAAGCAAGGCGGAATTGGGCGCACATTTGAGCTTGCGGCATCAGATGACTCAGGCTACAAAAAAGCTGTGTTTGATGCATACGCCTCAAAGTATCCGGACTTGGTGGATCAGTCGGGGGCGGTTGATTACGACTCGTTGATGGCAAAGTCTTATGCTCAGTTGGCAAAAGAGACCAAAGATCAGTTCAACGCGTTGCCGGTCAACATGTCTTTTCACCGTGCGGGTGAGGGCAACTATGCTGACAGCAAAGAGCTGCTGAGGGACATATACGGCAATCGCCACATGTACGTTTATCAGGGTGGTGATCCTCACGATTTTTTGAATGAGGTAGATCCATCGACCGGATTGAATACCAACGAAATGTTCCGAGCAGTGCATGACTTTTTTGGTCATGCCATACATGGGAATCAATTTGGGCCAAAGGGGGAGGAGATTGCGTGGGCGGCGCACAGCAAGATGTTCTCTCCGCTTGCGCGTATTGCCATGACGTCTGAGACCCGCGGACAAAATTCGTTTGTGAATTACACGCCGATCAACGCTGAACTCAAGTCATTGATCAATGAGCTAAACGCTGATTTGTATGACGCTCGTAGGCGTGGGAACGATAAGCAGGTGCGCGAGATTGAGGGTGATCTGAAAGAAGCATGGAGCAACTTTCAGTTTGCGCCACAAAAAAGCTTGATTCTTCCGCCCGAGTTTTTGGATCTGGATTACACCGGTGGGATTCCCGGGTATTTGAAGCCCCTCATTCGCCCGCAATCCGGAACTGCTGTATCGGAAAGGCTCACACACTTTAGCCCGGTTGAAAGCCTTATCATGACTGATCCAAAGCGTTTTGGGACGGGCATCAAGGGTGCGGAGATGGAGCGGTTGCGAGGAACAACTTCGCCCGTGATGGAGCGTTCATACTTTTACACCGGAGACCCAAGTCAAATCCAACCAGAGGCTGGGTTGGGAGGGTTTCGATATGGCGCCCAAGGGCAAGATTTGTACGACATCAGCGCTGACCCGCTTGGATTTTCAACGCTTTCAAGGGAAGTAAATCGTATGCCTTACTCTGCAAAGTTTAACAAGGGGGTGGTGGATCGGCCTCAAATGGAGACCGACATTGAGCGCCTTGCAAAGGAGTATGGGTATCAGGGGTTGGTAAGCCCAAAGCAGGGAATGGCAATCATGTATGAGCCGGTCCCTGTCCAAAGGTTTGGCAAAGGCGGCGGCGTAAAAAGCGACGTGAAAGAGTGGGTCAAAAACGCTTCTGAAAACATCAAAAGTTACTTGAAAAAGAAGGGCGGGTCAGCATCGGATACTGCTCTACAGAATGCGCTTGAAAAATCTGCAACAGATATTGCTCAGGCAAATCCAAAGCTTTCAGAGTTGGAGCTTGCAAAACGTGCAGAAAATGACGTGAGAAAGAAATTTACGTGGGAGCGTGTTGACAAACCAGAGGCGGAAAAAAAGTTTGGTGCTCTTCAGAGGTCCTCATACTCAGACCCTAAGGGTCAGCGTCTTAGAAACACGGACCCCGCGGTTCAAGAACGAATTCAAAAGACTTTGGATTTTTTGAGCGCTCCGACTAAACCATGGACGCCGCCCAAAAAAGAATTGCAAGCATTTGATCGGTCCTCTATCAAAGATGCTCTCGAGGGGTTTCCGGGCGTTGAACAAACCAGATTTACAAGGGACGTTGCTCCGAGGGCAAATATTGACTATGTAACCGAGATGTATGAAGACCCAGTCAATCGCAGCCTGATTGAGCAGCAGATTAAGCGTGGATTGCCTCTAGGCGGCGAGACGTTTTATGCGTCTTTGTATCCTTTGCAACAAGCCGCTCTTGATCGGAACATCCCAATTGAAAAGTTTCAGGAGTTTGTGTACGCATTGGCGCCGGCCAGCGCAAGAAACTCAATTTTGAATGAGGTGGCGGTTGGTCAATTCTTGCGGGACATGCATGCAAGGGGGTTGCCTCTTGATCAACAAACAGTAGACATTGAAAAAGAGCTTTTTAAAAAGAAGTATGGTGTTGGTTTGCCGTTAATGCCCATTCATAGAGAGGGCGTTCAGGATGTGTTGGAAAACAGGGTTAATTTGAGGGATAGGTCAATTGCTAACATACCTACAAATTACAAAATTCCAACGTATGGAACGCAAAAGGCAGGCGATTTTGGAAAGTCTGTTGTGTTGGACGTGCATGAAGCCGCAGGTCAAACACGGGGTAGCGCGTATCACCCCTACTTTACGGAGCAGGGCGGCTTTCAAAATAAAGAATACGGCGCCGCTGAAAACGAGATGTTGAAGATTGCTGAGTCTTTGGGCATTCCCGGTGGCATGGCGCAGGCTGGCCGTTGGTTTGGCGGTGGCGAATTGACCGGATTGAAGTCTCCTCGAGGCGACGCATTGGATCTGCTTGAGCGACAGGCTGCATATACGCTTCAAGGTCAAGGCGTAACGCCAACACCGAAAAACGTGCGTAACTACATTCTCGATATGATTGAGACTGGGCAAGGGGTTATGATGCCTTATTACAAGAGCGACACAATTCCTGACATGCGTGTGATTAAGAAAAAGAAGGGCGGCCCAGTTAAGGCGCCCGCATCTGCGCTTTCAAAGGTAAGGAAACCAAAGCATGGCTGAGCAATTCCCCATCGATCCTGAGTTTCAGCGCTTTGTAGGCGGCCTTGAGGGTGAAGAGATCCCTGAAGAGGGCATTGAAGTCGACGTTGAGCTCGGAAACGCCGAGATTGAGGAGCTGCCTGACGGCTCTGCGGTGGTGACCATGGAGCCTGAGGGCCCAGAAGAGAACCCCGACTTCTACGCAAACCTTGCTGACGACCCTCGGATTGATCCGTTTGACCTCCAGAAGCTGGCCATGCGGTTCATTGAGTACGCTGAGAAGGACAAGCAGGCTCGTGAAGACCGTGACAAGCAGTACGAAGAGGGGATCAAGCGCACCGGACTGGGCAATGACGCCCCCGGCGGAGCCAACTTCCAAGGCGCATCGAAGGTTGTGCACCCTGCCATGGCTGAGGCCTGTATCGACTTTGCTGCTCGAGCCGTCAAAGAGCTTTTCCCGCCTGATGGTCCTACCCGCACCAAGATTATTGGCAAGGTTGACGACGAAAAAGTCGCGATTGCTGAGCGCAAACGTGACCTGATGAACTGGCAGTTGACGGAACAGATCGAAGAGTTCCGTGACGAGCAAGAGCAGATGATGACCCAGCTACCTTTGGGTGGCTCTCAGTACATGAAGCTCTGGTATGACGAGAGCAAAAAGCGTCCGTGTGCTCAGTTCCTGCCGATTGATAACGTCCTTTTGCCGTTTGCTGCTGGAAACTTCTACACCGCCCAGCGTGTTACCGAGGTCGACATCATCACGCAGTACGAATTCGACCAGCGAATTGACCGCGGGATGTATCGGGACATCAGTTTCGTCAAGACGTCGATTGAACCCACCCAAACGGGGCCACAAAAGGCCACGAACAAGATTGAGGGTAAGAAGTTCGACGAGAACGACGACGGCTTACGCAAGGTTTATCACGTCTACACGTGGCTCGAGCTTGAAGACGACCAGTTTTCCAAAGGAAAGTCTGCGCCTTACATCCTGATGATTGACGATCAGGAGTCTGAGGTCGTTGGACTCTACCGTAACTGGGAAGAGGGCGACGAGCGCATGATCAAGCTGGACTGGATCATTGAGTTCAAGTTCATCCCTTGGCGTGGTGCTTATGCTATTGGCCTTCCCCACCTGATTGGCGGCCTGTCTGCGGCTCTTACGGGCGCTCTGCGGGCCCTGATGGACTCAGCGCACATCAATAACGCTGCGACCATGATCAAACTGAAGGGGGCGAAGGTCTCCGGTCAGTCTCAAAACGTGGAAGTCACGCAGGTTGCTGAGATTGAAGCCGCTCCGGGTGTGGATGACATCCGAAAAGTGGCCATGCCCATGCCGTTTAACCCTCCCAGCCCAGTTTTGTACCAGCTTCTGGGGTGGTTAACGACCGCAGCCAAGGGTGTTGTGACGACGGCTGAAGAAAAGATCGCTGACGTCAACGCAAATACCCCTGTTGGCACGACTCAGGCGCTGATTGAGCAGGGAGCGGTGGTTTTCTCATCGATTCACGCCCGATTGCATGAGTCTCAGGGCCGTTTGCTCAAGGTTTTGGGTCGAATCAACCGTTGGTACCTCGATGACATGATGTTGGGCGACATGGTCGCTGATCTTGAGGTCAAGCGAGAGGATTTCTCACGGAATACGGACGTAATCCCTGTTTCTGACCCGCATATCTTCTCGGAAACCCAGCGTATGGCCCAGACCCAAGCGGTTATGGCCATCATGGACAAGAATCCCGACATGTTTAACCGCTCGGTGGTGATTCAGCGCTTCTTAAAGCAGTTGAAGGTCCCGGGTGTTAACGAATTGATGGTAAATGTCCCCGCTCCGGAGAAGAGAGATGCAGCGAACGAGAACGTTGCCATGTCGATTGGGCAGGCTGCGTATGCTTATCCTGAGCAGGATCACCTTGGCCACATACAGACGCACCTTGATTTTGCTAAGGACCCTGTTTTTGGCAAGAACCCGCTGATCGCACCTCATTACTTACCTAAGGCGATTGAGCACATTAAGCAGCACTTGGTGCTCTGGTACCTGAACCGCATGAACGGGTACGTTGAGAAGAGTGCCGGCGAGGTGCCTGATTACGCCATCCTGACCGATCCTAAGACGGTGGACAAGCTTTACGCTGCCGTGGCTCAGCACGTCACCATGGACGCCGAGGAGACCCTCAAGGGGGTCATGCCGGTCATCCAAGAGATGGTCAAGACCATGGAGCAGTTCAAGCCCAAGCCCCAGCTACCGCCTGATGCTCAGGTTCTCATGGAGACATCCATGGCTGAGACCCAGAGACGTGCCCAGCGGGATCAGGCTGAGATGCAACTCAAGGCCCAGAAGGACAAGGCTGAGATTGAGCTGGATCTCAAGAAGCAGGCCAACGACATGCAGATGGCCATGGAAGAACTTCAACTGAAGCTGGCCATTGCGACCGGCGATCAGGAAATGAAGGAGCGGATTGAAACGGCAAGGTTGTCCCGTGACGCCGCTCGGTTGCAGTACGACCAAGAGAAAACCGTTGTTGAACTTGCCAAAGGAGGCATTGTAAATGTCTGATCAAAGCCAAAAGTCTGAAATGGTCCCTCAGCACAAGCGCATCGCTATGGGCGTGCCGCTGAATGGACAGTCCATGCAACCCAAGGGCCAAGCCCCTGCAACCAATGGAGGCGCTCTATCGCAAGCTAAGAAAAAGTGAAGACGTTAGGTGACCTGATAGCGGGTATTAAGGCATCACAGACTGAAATAAGTCTGGCCCTCGCGCATGGAAAAGCGCCGAACTGGGATGCATATAACCGTTTGACTGGCCAATACCAAGGACTGCAAGACGCCTTGGACATTTTGAACAACCTGATGAAGGAAGATGAGAATGAGTGAACCGGTAGCTTCTAACGAAGCTGAATTGGCTTGGGCATTTCCGAGCGTGGACCCCGGTGCTAAACCTCTTGGTGGACGTATTTTGGTGCAATTGCGCCGCACGAAGAAGAAAGCAACCAGCGCCGGGATTATTTTGGTTGAAGAAACCAAAGAAACCGAAAAGTGGCAAAACATGGTCGCAAAGGTCCTAATGATTGGACCACTGGCATTTAAGCATCGCGACACGATGCAGCCTTGGCCCGAGGGGTCTTGGTGTGAGCCGGGTGATTTTATCCGTGTCCCAAAGTGGGGCGGCGACCGTTGGGAAGTGAAAGTGCCGGGTGAGGAAGATTTTGAAGAGCCTGCACTGTTCATGATCCTGAATGACCACGAAGTGATTGCCAAAGTGACTGGCGATCCCTTAGCGATGAGGGCTTATTTATGAGCGAAGAGAAAATCGAAGTTGTTGAAGAAAAGGACGGTTCGGCCGTTGTTGAGCTGCCGGAGAACATTGATAACCCGCAGGCAGAGCCCGAGGAGACTCAATCGGCTGATGCGGCGGCAGATGATGACCAAGATCACCCAGACGATACTGATGCCGTGCGAGAGGCCCGTAGAGCTCGTCGTCGTGCTAAGAAGGAGCTGATCAAGCGCACGAACGAAGAGAAGGACCATCGTTTGACGCTGCTTCAAAAGCAGAATCAGGAGTTAATGGAGCGCCTGTCTGTTATTGAGCGCAAATCCCATAGCTCTGATATTGCCCGGGTTGATAAAGCAATCGAAGACGAAAAGCTTCGGATGCAATATGCCGCGGCAAAGATGCGGGAGGCCACAGACAATTCTGACGGCGCTACGCTCACGAAGGCTCAAGAGATGTGGTACGAGAGCCGCCGTAAGCTCGAGGCCCTTGATGGCCTGCGCCAACGGGTTGCTGAGGCAAATACCCAAGATAACAGCGCAATTAACCCCCGGGTTCAGCGTTTGGCCAACCAGTGGATTGAAAGCAATCCTTGGTATGACCCGGCAAATGGGGATGATGAGGACAGCCAAATTGCCAAAATCATCGACCAAAAGCTGATGAAGGAGGGTTATGACCCTGCAAGCGAAGATTATTGGGATGAGCTGGATAAACGCTTGTCAAAACGCTTGCCCCATAGATACAATGAATCGTATGACGAAGCTCCAAAAAGGAGGCCCAAAAGTTTTGTGACGGGATCTAGTCGTGAGGTTGCATCCGGTGGCGGAGGGAGAAATTCCTTCGTATTAGCACCTGAGCAGGTCCGAGCGATGAAGGATGCGGGTATGTGGGATGACCCAGATAAACGCGCCAAGATGATCAAGCGATATGCACAAGAAGCACGAAACTATAAAGGGTAACGAATATGGACTCACGTCTTAAAAAATCAATCTCTGCCGGTGGTCGCGAAACTCGCGCAAGCGAGGACGCCAGCCGGGCTGCACCTGAAGAAAAGTTCATGTCAGCGCAGGAACGTCGAAAGATGTGGAGCGATGAGTGGACACAGAGTGCGCTGCCAAAGGTCCCCGATGTTAAGGGATGGCACTTTTGCTGGTTATCAACCACCAATTCTTACGACAGTATTGATAAGCGGATGCGTCTGGGGTACATACCCGTGAAAGCGGAGGAGTTCCACGGATTTGAAAATTACCGCGTAAAAGCTGGCGAAGACATTGGATTCATTGCCTGTAATGAGATGCGCCTGTACAAGATCCCTATGGAGATTTATCAGGACATCATGTTGCAGATGCACCATGAGAAGCCCATGGAAGAGGCGGATAAGATCCGTGTCCAAGTGGAGAATCTTCAGGGTGCACGTGACAGCTCGGGTAGATCCCTTGCTGGGGTTGAAGGCGAAGGCTTTGGCGAATTGGACCGAAATGTACAAGCCCCCGTATTCCACGGGTAACCTTCTATAAAGGAGTTAGAAATGTCTGCAACCTCTGCTCCGTTCGGCCTGCGTCCTGCGTTCCACCCTACCGGTTTGGATCGCGCTCAGGCGCTCGCTGGCGGTATCGCTTCTGGCTATGCCAGTAATATCCTCAAGGGTCAGCCGGTCAAGTTTGTGACTGGTGGTGTTATCGAAGCAGCAGCCGCTGGTGATTCATTTGCCGGTGCGTTTGCTGGTGTCGAGTTCACTGATACCACTGGCCGCCGTCGTGTCTCGAACTACTGGCCTGCCAACACGGCATACCAGACCGGTTCTTGCGTGGCTTACTTCTACAACGATCCCAACATCGTTTATGAGATCCAAGCCGACGGTTCTTTGGCTCAAACCTCGATTGGTGACGAAGCTGACCTCAGCAACGTGACCGCAGGTTCAACGACGACTGGTCTGTCTCAGGCTACCCTCTCCACCACCTTGGTTGGCGCTGGTAACTCTGCTCAGATGCGTATCGTGGATCTGGCCCCGTACCCCGACAATGCTTGGGGTGATTCCTATGTAATCGTCCGTGCTGTCATCGCCGAATTCCAATTCGCCGGTGCTGCTGGCACCGCTATCTAAAAGGAGGGCGTAGAAAATGGCAGCCCCGATGCGTAGTACCGACTTTCGTTCGATTGTTGAGCCAATCCTCAACGAGTGCTTCGACGGAGTCTATGACCAGCGTACCGACGAGTGGAGCCGTGTGTTCCGCGAGCAAGAAGGTATTCCCCGCAACTATCACGAAGAGCCAGTCCTTTACGGCTTTGGCGCAGCACCTCAACTGCCTGACGGAACTCCTGTTTCGTACCAGCAGGGTGGTGTGCTCTTCCTGAAGCGCTATGTGTACAACGTGTATGGCCTCGCCTTCGCGTTGACCAAAGTGCTCGTGGAAGACGGCGACCACATCCGTATCGGTCAGGTGTATGCACGTCACCTTGCTCAGTCTCTGATTGAGACCAAGGAGACCCTGTGCGCCAACGTTCTGAACCGCGCTTTCAACGCCTCTTATGCAGGCGGCGACGGTGTTGCTCTGAACAGCGCATCGCACCCCATCGTGAATGGTACTTTCAGCAACCTGCTGACCACCGCTGCTAACCTCAGCCAGACCTCTCTTGAGCAGATGCTCATCCAGATCCGTCAGGCAGTGGACAACAACGGCAAGAAGATCCGTCTGGTGCCCCGTCAGTTGGTCGTGGCTCCCGGCAACGTCTTCCAAGCAGAGGTTCTGCTGAAGTCTGTTCTCCGTGCTGGCAACGCTAACAACGACATCAACCCCATCAAGTCCATCGGACTGCTCGATGAGGGTGCTGCTGTCCTCTCCCGTCTGACTTCTCCCACTGCATGGTGGGTGCAGACTGACGCTCCTGAGGGCATGAAGCTTCTGATGCGTCGTAAGCTTGAGAAGACCATGGAAGGTGACTTCGAAACTGACTCGATGCGCTATAAGGCAACCGAGCGTTACGACGTTGGCTTCACTGATCCTCGTGCCGT
>Ga0208009_1000086_pt1 | contig 25058 bp, 25 predicted proteins | sample Wag4_2014_7_16_FD_187364 | JGI IMG/M metagenome (GOLD analysis project Ga0208009, IMG submission 187364) | Fresh water mixed with fracking chemicals microbial communities from Ohio, USA - Utica-2 Time Series FC 2014_7_16 (SPAdes) (version 2) ...
GCGACGCAGGACAACATGCGACTGCTGATAGAACGTGGCATTCGACTGATCGGGCCAGACCAAGGCGAGCAGGCCTGCGGTGAGGTGGGACTGGGTCGCATGGTAGAGGCCGACCAAATTGCGCAGACACTGGCCCACGAGGTCATCAGCCCGCCTACCGAGCGTGTGCCACCTGTGCGTGGGCGACTCCATGGTCGACATGTACTCATCACCGCTGGGCCTACTGAGGAACCGATCGATCCCATCCGTGTGATCACCAATCGCTCCTCAGGCCAGATGGGCTATGCACTGGCCAAGGCGGCTCAACAGGCCGGTGCCCGCGTTACCCTGGTTTCGGGTCCAGTCAGTCTCCGAACACCGGATGGCGTCATGCGGGTCAATATCCGGACGGCACAGGACATGCAGCAGGCCGTCGAGCAGGCCTTACCAGCGGATGTCTTTATTGGCGTAGCAGCAGTGGCCGACTGGCGAGTAGCCCATCCGTCGACCGAGAAACTCAAAAAGCAATCAGGCCAGGCCCTGTCTGATCTGAAGTGGGTCGAAAACCCAGATATCCTGGCCGGTGTGGCCTGTCATGCCAATCGGCCAGAATTGGTGGTGGGCTTTGCGGCGGAGACCGGATCCGAAAAAGACCTGGCAAAGAGTCTGCCGGCCAAGCTCGCCCGGAAAAAGGCCGACCTGCTCATCGGCAACCTGGCCATCGACAGCATGCAACAGCCCCATGGACAGTTCCTGCTTCAACATCCAGACGGCCGACAGACCCTTCTACCCAACGATGACAAGACCAGCCAGGCCCTACGCATGGTGCATGTGCTGGCCGATCTCCTCCCCCATCAAGGAACCTGACCATGAAAACCATTGATGTTCGAATCCTAGATGAGAGACTGCGCGACCAGTTGCCCAGTTACGCCACCACTGGATCAGCAGGCCTGGATCTTCGCGCAGCGTTAGCGGAGGCGCTGACCCTGGCACCTGGTCAGACCGAACTCATCCCGACCGGCCTGTCCATTTACATCGCAGACCCTGGCTATGCGGGCCTCATCCTGCCGCGCAGTGGCCTGGGACATAAGCACGGTATCGTACTGGGCAATCTGGTTGGCCTGATCGACGCCGACTATCAAGGCCCTCTGATGGTCTCTGCCTGGAACCGTGGCAACCAGGCCTTCACCATCGAACCCATGGAGCGACTCGCTCAGTTGGTGGTGGTGCCCATCCTGCAAGTGGGCTTTAACATCGTCGACGGCTTCGACCAGAGCGCCAGAGGCACCGGTGGCTTTGGGTCTACCGGCCGAGGCTAGCGAACAAGGCTGACTGGCAATAGCCGACAGCCTTAGCCGGCCAGAAGGCCCTTGAGCTTCTCTCCGTCTGCATAAAACAGACGAATGCCCTCGGCAAGTTTCTCGCTGGCCATTGCATCCTGGTTCAACTTAAACCGAAAGTCTGACTCCGTCAGTGGCGAAGCACGCCCCAAGGTCTGCCCTGCTGACAGAGCGGGCACAAAGCCCTCTAACGCAGGTTGGGCTGCCAACTCTGTGAGCAACTCTGGACTGACTGTGAGCAGGTCACAGCCAGCCAGCGCCATGACCTGCGCCGTGTTACGAAAGCTAGCACCCATAATTTGGGTCTGAATGCCCTGGGACTTGTAAACCTGAAAGATGCGCTGGACAGACTGGACACCGGGGTCCTGATCGGCTGACGCCCAGGTCTGCCCCTTGGCCTTCGCCCAGTCGCTGATTCTTCCGACAAATGGGGAGATCAGGGTCACGCCAGCATCCGCGCAGGCCATCGCCTGGGCCATGGAAAAGAGCAGGGTCAGATTGCAGGCGATGCCCTCGCGCTCCAGTTGTCTGGCTGCGGCGATACCCTCCCAGGTTGAGGCAACCTTGATCAAGACTCGCTTGGGGTCTACGCCAGCTCGCTCGTATGCCTGAACAATCGCCATGGCCTGGTGAATCGTCGCCTGGGTATCAAAAGACAGGCGGGCATCCACCTCGGTGGAGACACGTCCTGGGATGATGCTCAGAATTTCGCAGCCAAAGGCCACCAACAAATCCAAGACCCGTTGCTCAACCGTGTCGGACGATACCGTTCGATCCAATACGGAACGCATCAAGGCCCGGCCGCCAGGCGTCGCAACGGCCTTGAGGATGAGACTGGGGTTGGTGGTGGCATCCTGTGGCTGGTATTGCGCCATCAGGTCGAAACGGCCGGTATCGGCCACCACCGTGGTGAATTGCTTGAGAAGGTCGAGGGCAGAACGTGGCTGGCTCATGGCAGTCTGGTTAATCAGATCAATCGAATAATCCATGATGATGCCCGAATAAAAAAAAGCCTTGCCGATTGGCAAGGCTTCTAGGACCTCGGGGTGAGGACGTCTAGGCCAGCATGTCAGCCCAGATGTTCTGAGCCCAGCCCAAGGCATAGGCCCCCTCGAGCTCGTTGGCCTCCTTGGAGAGACCACCGGCCCCATTGACAACTTCCATGGTCTTTTTCTCTGGATTCCACTGATGAACCGAGGCTACATGGACCACCTTGCTCTCGGTCGTGAAGCTGTAGCAGGTGTTGGCCATGGTCAATGGAAGTGGTTCGCGCCCGTTCATGAGCTCGACAATGGCAGCTGCAGCAGCCTTGCCATGCTGGTTGGCCATGTGGCCAGACTTGGGCATGAGTGGGGCCGAGAACGTGGAATCGCCAAGCACGTGGACATTCTTGTGGGCGGTGGATTCCATGGTGACCCAGTTCACGCCACACCAGAGGTTGTTGACGTTGACGAGACCAGCCGAGCGGGCAATAACGCCGGCCGCCTGTGGGGGCACCACGTTGAGCACATCGCCCTTGACCTTGTCACCGAGTTCGGTGGTCAGGGTCTTGGACTTGGCATCCACGCCAACAACATTCATGTTGGGCCGGTACTCGATGAGACCCTTGTAGTTCTCTTCCCAGGCTTTCAGGAATAGGCCTTTTTTAGAGACGATGTCCGGGTTGGCGTCGAGCAGAATGACCTTGCTCTTGGGCTTCTCACGCTTGAAGTAGTTGGCCACCTGGCAGACCCGCTCGTAGGGTCCAGGGGGGCAACGGTAAGGAGCCTTGGGCACGGTGAGGACGTAGGTGCCGCCATTGGGCATGGCTTCTAGCTGGGCCCGCAACGCCACGGTCTGGGGGCCGGCTTTCCAGGAGTGGAGGATGGTCTTCTGGGCTTCTTCGGTCAGGCCTTCGATGGCCTCGGGGATGAAGTCGGTACCGGGGGAGACCACCAGGCGGTCGTATTTCAGGTCGGCACCCTTGCGCATGGAGACCACCTGCTTGACGGGGTCGATCTTGATGACTTCGTCATTGATGACCACAATGCCTTTGTTCTTCAGGCCGTCGTAACCGCGGGTGATGTAGGGCATTTTCTGGGCCCCACCCAGCACCAGGTTGGAGATGGGGCAGGAGTAGAACTCCTTCTGGCGCTCGATCATGACGACTTCAATAGCACCCTCACCCCACATGTTGATGTACTTGGCGGCGGTCGCGCCACCGAAGCCACCACCGACAACGACCACGCGGCCCAGTTTTTTGCCAGAGGCCGACTGCCCACCTGTTGCACAGCCTGTCAGTCCGGCTACGCCACCAAGGACGGCCGCGCCTGCGCCCGCCTTCAACAGTCCACGGCGGCTCTCAATGGTTTTTTTTGTCATGTCTTGTCTCCTCGGTGCTCTGGGTTATTTCTGGTTGGCGAAAAAGGTCGCCATGACCTCCAGCTGCGCATCGGTGTAGCCCTTGGAGAGCTGATGCATGATGGTCGCCGGTCGCTTGCCCGCCTGAAAGTCCTTCATGGTGGCCAAGAACTTGGCCTTGTCATATCCAGCCAGGCTTGCCTGACCGCCGTTGCTCTTGCCGTTGGTGCCGTGGCAGTTTGCGCAGGTGGCTGACAGATACTGGGCCTTGGCCAGAGTAGAGGCCTGTGCTTGTGCAGCAAGACCGAGCGAGATTGCCAAGCTAGCCAAAAGGGTTACGCGTTTCATAGAGTCTCCTCTCTTTATGTTTTTATGCGCATATGCAGTGTCTGAAAAAAAAAGCATTGATGCAAGTCAATTTTGTTTTGCTTCGCAGCATGCCGGCAAGAAAAAACCCACCTGCTTGTGACCGGTGGGTTTTTGCTCATGACCTCCCGCAATAACTAAGACTGCTCTGCGGGTTCAGATTTGGCGCTGCGTCCACGAGACCGGCCTGCCCTGTGCACCGGCTTGTCCTCCGGTTCAACGGTCTCCGCCGACGCTGCTGATGACTCGGCGATGTTCAGAACCACCTGTTGTTGGTCGTCCAAATCAATGTCAACCCGCCCGCCATTGGCCAATCGGCCAAACAGCAGTTCATCGGCCAGAGCCCGCCGAATCCTGTCCTGAATGATGCGCTGCATGGGGCGAGCGCCCATGGCGGGATCGAAGCCTTCTTTGGCCAGGTACTTGCGCAACTGGTCACTAAATGACGCCTCGACCCGTTTGTCATGCAACTGGGATTCAAGTTCGATCAAGAACTTGTCAACCACCCGAAGGATGATCTCCTCATCCAGGGCCCGGAAGGAGACCACTGCGTCAAGGCGGTTTCGGAACTCGGGTGTGAAGACGCGTTTGATCTCTTCGAGCTCGTCGCCGGTCTGGCGGCTGTTGGAAAAACCGATGGTGCGTTTGCCCAGAACGTCGGCCCCCGCGTTGGTGGTCATGATGATGATCACGTTGCGGAAATCGGACTTACGCCCGTTGTTGTCGGTCAGCGTGCCGTGGTCCATGACCTGAAGCAGGATGTTAAAGATGTCTGGGTGGGCCTTCTCGATCTCATCAAGCAGCAAGACCGCATGGGGCTTCTTGTGAACCGCCTCGGTGAGCAGCCCACCCTGATCAAAACCAACATAGCCCGGCGGTGCGCCGATCAGCCTAGAGACAGCATGTCGTTCCATGTACTCTGACATGTCAAAACGAATCAGCTCAATGCCCAACAAATAGGCCAACTGCTTGGCGACTTCGGTCTTGCCAACGCCGGTTGGACCGCTGAACAGGAATGACCCGATCGGCTTGTCTGGACGACCCAGGCCTGAGCGAGACATCTTGATGGCAGCCGCCAAGGCGTCGATGGCCGCATCCTGGCCGAAGACCACGTTCTTGAGATTGCGGTCAAGCTTGGCCAAGACCTGTCGGTCGTCTGTGTTGACGGTCTGGGGCGGGATGCGGGCGATCTTGGCAACAATGTCTTCGATTTCGGATTTACCAATCGTGCGCTTTTGCTTGCTCTTGGGCAGGATCCTCTGCGCCGCACCGGCTTCGTCGATCACGTCGATCGCCTTGTCTGGCAGGTGTCGATCGTTGATGTACTTGGCAGACAACTCCGCCGCAGCCAAGAGGGCCGAGACTTGATATTTGACGCCATGGTGTTCCTCAAACCGGGACTTCAGACCCTTCAGAATCTGGATGGTCTGATCCACCGTGGGCTCGTTGACATCAATCTTCTGGAACCGACGCGACAGGGCGTGATCTTTTTCGAAGATGCCCCGGTACTCGGTGTAAGTGGTCGCCCCAATGCACCGGAGCTGCCCAGACGAGAGAGCGGGCTTGAGCAGGTTGCTGGCATCGAGCGTGCCTCCCGATGCAGAGCCGGCACCGATCAGGGTGTGAATCTCATCAATGAACAACACAGAGTGGGGCTGGGCTTTGAGCTGCTTGAGAACCGCCTTGAGCCGCTGCTCAAAATCGCCACGGTATTTGGTTCCGGCCAGCAAAGCCCCCATGTCCAGAGCATAGACCACGGCCTGGTCAAGAATCTCCGGCACCTGCCCCTCGGTAATTCGCCAAGCCAGCCCCTCGGCGATCGCGGTCTTGCCAACACCGGCCTCACCGACGAGCAGGGGGTTGTTCTTCCGTCGACGACAGAGGACTTGAACCACCCGCTCAACCTCGTGTTCCCGTCCAATCAACGGGTCAATCTTGCCCTCGGCGGCCAGCTTGTTGAGGTTCACGGTGTACTGGTCCAGTGCAGTGGGCTGTGGGGCCGAACTGCTGGCCGAAGGCTGAGACTCGGACTCGGTAGCGGAAGGCTCCTCGGTGCCATTGGGCGGAACCTGCCCAGCCTTGGTAATGCCATGCGCAATGAAATTGACCACGTCCAGCCGCGTAAGGCCCTGCTGATGCAGGAAGTAGACCGCGTGGGAATCCTTCTCACCGAATATCGCCACCAAGACGTTGGCACCTGTGACTTCTTTCTTGCCGTTCGAAGTCGATTGGACGTGCATGATCGCCCTTTGAATCACCCGCTGAAAACCCAGAGTCGGTTGGGTGTCTACATCATCCGCCCCCGCGACAATGGGCGTCGACTCGGTAATGTGATGAATCAGGCTTTTCCGCAGCGCATCCGAATCCACGGCACAGGCCCGCAGAATCTCTGCCGCGCTGGGGTTATCCAACAAGGCCAGCAGAAGGTGCTCAACGGTGATGAACTCATGTCGCTGCTGGCGGGCCTCGACAAAGGCCATGTGCAGACTGACTTCTAGTTCCTGTGAAATCATGCTTCCTCCATCACGCACTGCAAAGGGTGTTGATGCATTCTCGAAAAACCATTGACCTGCTCTACCTTAGTCTCTGCGACCTCTTTGGTGAAGACCCCGCAGACACCCCGCCCCTCTCGATGGACGCGAAGCATAACGTCTGTTGCTTTTTCACGATTCATTGAAAAGAATTTTTGCAGAACTATGACCACAAATTCCATCGGGGTGAAATCGTCATTTAGCAACCAGACCGTGTACTGGGGCGGCGGGGCGAGCGTTTCAGGCCGCTTGAGCGTGGCAACTGACCCGTCTTCGGCGGGGTTTTCGGGGGTAAAGGCAGGTCTTTTTGTGGCCATGCGGAAATTTTAGGCACAAATTAGTTGGACAAACCCCCTGGCATTCCATATATTCGAGGGTGGTAGTGCATCGCGCATGCCATGTTGGGGTTCCACTTGACGTGCGGTTTTTATTGTTTCTTTTTTAAAAGGTAGGAAAGCAGGAATGTCTACAGGTACAGTCAAGTGGTTTAACGACGCCAAAGGTTTTGGTTTTATCACCCCCGACGAAGGCGGCGAAGATGTTTTCGCACACTTCTCGGCTATCCAAACCAATGGATTCCGCTCACTCAAAGAAGGCCAGAAGGTGCAATTCGACATCATCCAAGGCCCCAAGGGTAAGCAAGCCTCCAACATCGTTCCCCAGGGTTAATCTGGCACGATTCAGGCTGTCGCCTTATGCAGGTGATGGCCAACAAAAAGGCCCGGCAATGCCGGGCTTTTTTGTTGGCTCAATCCAAGGCTTACATCTGCTCAATCATCACGTCGCCAAAGCCGGAGCAGGACACCTGGGTAGCTCCATCCATCAGTCGGGCAAAGTCATAGGTGACGCGCTTGGTGGAGATGGCCTTCTCCATCGCGGAGATGATCAGATCCGCGGCCTCGAACCACCCCATGTGACGCAGCATCATTTCGGCCGACAGGATCAAGGACCCGGGGTTCACATAGTCCTTGCCAGCGTACTTGGGTGCCGTACCGTGGGTGGCCTCGAACATCGCCACGTTGTCTGACAGGTTGGCACCTGGGGCAATGCCAATACCACCGACCTGGGCGGCGAGTGCATCCGAGACGTAGTCACCGTTGAGGTTGAGGGTGGCAATCACGCTGTACTCAGCCGGACGCAGCAGGATCTGCTGAAGGAAAGCATCGGCGATCGAGTCTTTTACGACGATCTCTTTACCCGTCTTGGGGTTCTTGAAAGAGCACCACGGTCCACCGTCGATCAGTTGGGCACCAAACTCCTTCTGCGCGAGTTCATAAGCCCAATCCCTGAAACCACCCTCGGTGTACTTCATGATGTTGCCCTTGTGGACAATGGTCACAGACGGTTTGTCGTTGTCAATCGCGTATTGCATCGCCTTGCGCATGAGACGCTCGGTGCCCTCGCGAGAGACCGGCTTGATGCCAATGCCACTGGTTCCGGGGAAGCGAATTTTCTTCACGCCGAAGTCCTTGATCAGAATGTCGATGAGCTTTTTGGCCTCGACCGACTCTGCCTGATACTCAATGCCAGCGTAGATGTCCTCAGAGTTCTCACGAAAAATGACCATATTGGTCTTTTCGGGCTCCTTCAAAGGGCTGGGCACACCGGCAAAGTAGCGAACGGGACGCAGACAGACGTATAGGTCTAGTTGCTGGCGCAGGGCTACGTTCAACGATCGAATGCCACCCCCCACCGGTGTGGTCAGGGGACCTTTGATCGAGACCACATAGTCCTTGAGGGCCTCAAGGGTCTCCTCTGGGAGCCAGACGTCGGGGCCATAGACCTTCGTGGATTTCTCCCCACAAAAAATCTCCATCCAGGCGATCTTCCTTTTGCCTCCGTAGGCCTTGGCGACGGCCGCGTCGACTACCTTGATCATGACCGGCGAGATGTCTACGCCAGTCCCATCACCCTCGATGTAAGGAATAATTGGGTTGTTCGGAACGTTGAGCGAAAAATCGGCATTAACCGTAATTTTCTGGCCCTGGCTGGGCACCACAATCTTGCTAGACACGGTGGATCTCCTTGGATGGGGACAATTTTCTGAGGTGGGCCTATTCTAAACTGCGGCTGCCCAACAGTTGCATTTCTAAAAATTTAATTCATACCAATAAAGCCGCCACAAGAAGACGGCGAAGCGATATAGTTCTGCCGCGCTCTCGCGTAGGGCGTACTTACTTAACCATCGAGGACATTATGAAAACGTTGATCGCTGCTCTGGCCGCTGGCCTGTTCGCTACCGCTTCTATCGCTCAGACCGCTGCTCCTGCTGCCCCCGCCGCAGAGAAGAAAGTAGAGAAGAAGGCTGAGAAGAAGGCTGAGAAGAAGGCTGAGAAGAAGGCCGAGAAAAAAGCTGAGAAGAAAGAAGAAGCCAAGAAGTAAGCTCTTCTGATTCAAGGTTCTGTCCCCTGGACAAAACCTTGTTTCGACAAAGCCTCTAACGGTTCGCTGCTGGAGGCTTTTTTTATTTATGCTCGGGGCATGGTCCAAGCTTCAAACACCACCAACCGTCAAGCGTCACTCGGCCAGATGGGGCGGCTTCATCACCCCCAGGGCCGCCGATACGCATCCATTGCCAGCCCGATACTGGGACTGGTCCTCAGCGTCGGCCTGGGCATCTGTCTAACGCTCGCTCAAGGCGCAGCTCAGGCCAACCCCAAGACCATCCTCCTGACCATCAAATCATTTCAGGTCCAGGCCGAAGTCGCGGACCGACCGGCCAGCCGCGCCAGAGGTCTCATGTACCGAGAGTCGCTCCCCGATAACCAGGGCATGCTCTTTGTCTTTGATACCCCCAGTCGGCAATGCATGTGGATGAAGAACACGCCGTTGCCCTTATCGGTCGCTTTCGTCAAAGCAGATGGGCGCATCGCCAACATCGCTCAGATGCAGCCTCTGACCGAGACGATCCATTGCGCCACGGAGGATGTCCTGTACGCCCTTGAGATGACGCAGGGATGGTTCTGGAGCAGGGCCATTAAACCAGGAGATTCGGTGCTGGGCCTACCCAAGCCCTAGAATTGACCGACCGCTGGACCATCTGGGGATGAGGCGCACAGCCAATGACAATGGGCTGCCGAGGCAGCCCATCCTTCCATCATCCCGCAGCGGACTTAGCCGAAGTTCTTGGCTACAAAATTCCAGTTCACCAGGGCCCAGAAGGCAGCCATGTAGTCAGGCCGGCGGTTGCGGTAATCCACGTAGTAGGCATGCTCCCAGACGTCACAGGTCATCAGGGGCTTGTCAGCACCCGTCAATGGCGTTGCTGCATTGCTGGTGTTCACGATGTCCAGGCTCGCGTCGGACTTTTTGACCAGCCAAGTCCAGCCACTGCCAAAGTTGCCGATAGCACTCTTGGTGAAGGCGTCTTTAAAGGCATCGAAGCTGCCCCACTTGGCATCAATCGCCGCAGCGAGCGCACCAGTGGGCTGGCCGCCCGCATTGGGTGCTAGGCAGTGCCAGTAGAAGGTGTGGTTCCAGACCTGAGCGGCATTGTTGAATACGCCACCGGAAGACTTGCAAACGATGTCTTCCAGAGAGGCGGATTCAAACTCAGTGCCCTTGATCAGGTTGTTCAGGTTGGTCACATAGGTCTGGTGGTGCTTGCCGTAGTGGAACTCCAGCGTTTCTTTTGAGATGTGTGGTGCCAATGCATCCATCGCATATGGCAGGGCGGGCAAAGTGTGTTCCATGGAGGATCTCCTATTTTTTTGTTTGGCCTAACAGCCCGACATTATGACCAGAAGCGGATTCAAAAACGCGGGGCCCTCGAAAGGGTTTCCACCTTGACCCCCAGCTCGCCGTCTTGCAACACCACTTGCATGGTCTGGCCGGCTTGCACATCGGCCACGCGGGTCACCACCTGGCCGTTCGGCCCCGTTACCAAGGCGTATCCCCGTCCCAGGACGGCCATCGGACCTAGGTGCTCTAACTGATCACCGGCCCTCTCCAGCCGGCGGTGGGCATCGGCCAGCCATTGCCGTCTGGCCAAGGCCAGCTCACGGGCGACCTGTTCCAGTCTCATGCGGTTGACTACCACCGCTCTGCGCGGGTTGGGCAACAGCGCTTGGGCACGATCCAGACGCTGAGCGAGAGTCCCAAGTAGCGACAGCATCATCAGTCGAAGGTCGCGTCCAAGGGTGTCGAGCCGGTTCCGATGGGTCTGATCTGGCTCAGCCAGCCAGGCAGCCGCTGCTGTGGGGGTGGCAGCGCGATAATCCGCGGCGTGGTCCACCAGCGTGATATCGGTCTCGTGGCCCACGCCACTGACCACATGAACCCCCTGACGCACCACCGCTCGGACGACTGCTTCGTCGTTAAAAGCCCAGAGATCCTCCAGGCTTCCGCCACCCCGAACGATCGCCAAAGCATCCACATCCAGCCCAGCCGCACGATCCAAGGCGGCCACCAGTTGGGCGGGGGCATCGGCCCCCTGTACCAGACTGGCCAAGACAGTCACCCGCAGGCGTGGGGCCTGTCGTCTCAGGGTCACTAGAAAATCCCGGAGGGCTGCCGCCGACAGAGAGGTCACCACGCCGACATGACGCAGACGACTGGGCCTTGGCCGCTTTCTGGCGGGGTCGAAAAGCCCTTCGGCCTCTAATTTGCGTTGAAGCCGAATGAAGGCCTCGTAAAGCCCCCCAGCCCCAGCGGGCTGCATGTTTAGGATCCTGACCTGAAATTCTCCTCTGGGCTCGTAGAGACCCACGGACACTGTTAGAGAGACGAAACTGCCGACCTGGGGCTCAAAGGCCAGGCAAGCTGCTTCTCGTCGAAACATCACCGCCCGGACACTGGCCTGGGCGTCCTTCAAGGTCAGGTACCAGTGGCCGCTGGCGGCGACGGTCATCTGGGAGATCTCCGCCTGAAGCCCAAGGGCTGGAAACTGCCGGTTCAGGCTTAGGTTTACCAGCCGATTGAGCTCGGAAACACTAATTAATGCTGAGTCTGCCATTCAGAATTCGCCTGAATAAAAGGGTTGGGGAGCATCACTTCTCCACAAGCCGCATGTTTACTGAGTTCCACGATCAAAACATCACGATTTTTTTGACCCAGACGGCCCAAACACAGCCAAAAGCCTTTATTTTTCTTGTAAATAATTGATTTGTAACAATAAAATAAAAGGCGCCGCTGGTGCAACATGCCGCCAATGACATCCGGACTCGGGCACCGGTGGCTTACACTCAGGCATGCAATCAAGGTTCTACCCTAACTGATTCCGGCATGTCCACAGAGTTATCCACATCCCCAAGAACTCAGAGGGTGCTGACCGAAGCCCTCTGGGATATCTGGTTCCCTCGAACAGCCAAGTCACTCGGGGAGCGCAGAACAGGGCGATCGCCGGCATGGGCTCGGGCTTTGATCTGGTGCGGCTGGCCCCTGCTGCTCGTAGGTGCCGTCTTGGTCGAGGCATCGGCCAGGCGCCGTGTCCGGGCCCAGCAACGCGCGCCCAAACTGGCCGCAGCCCCGGTCCTATCGGTTGGCAATGCCATCGTGGGTGGCTCCGGTAAGACCCCTACCGTCCTCATGCTCATTGACCTGCTGAGATCGGTTGGCCATCACCCCGGGCTGGTGTCCCTGGGATACGGACGCAAGCCGCATGAGCAGGTCTTGGTTTTTCAGGGCGATCAACTCCACCAGTTCGACACCCAAGCGGTTGGCGACGAGCCCTGGCTCATCGCATGGCGATCTCGGGCGACAGTGGCCGTCTCCCATGACCGTTATCAGGCTGCCAGAGCCCTGTTGGCAGCAGACCCGAGGGTCACGGTCATCATCCTTGACGATGGCATGTCCCAGACCACACTCCGGGTTGACCATCACCTGATGGTGGTTGACCATCGCGGACACGGCAACCAACGTTGTATGCCGGCTGGGCCCCTGCGAATGGGCTGGCGCGGCGGCCCCCCCAAGGGTTTACACATCGATGCGGTGTTGCTGCGTGACCCGAGGCTGGCCATCCAGGACTTCTTCGCTCCAGCAACGATGCAACCCGTGGTCCTCCGGCCACAGACCCACATGACAGGCTGGTTCTCCTTAACCGAGCAAACGGTCCAACAAACCGACGGCCTGAGCGTACCTGATCCCCGGGCCTTGGTCTCCGCACCCCCATCGGCCAGTGCTCGTTTGGTGCTCACCACCATCGCCAATCCCTCGGCCTTTCACGACACCTTGCAGCAACTCGGTCTCACATGGACTTGGCAGCTTAGCCTACCCGACCACTCACCGACGCCTTGGTTAGCCCTTGACAGAGCGCTGGAGGGTCAAGCTCATGCGGCCGACCAGTTGCTAATGACCGAGAAAGATGCCGTAAAATTTTTAAGTGCACCAGAGCAACTCGAACACTTGCGGCAGCGTTTTGGTCAGGAGGTCTGGGTGCTCCGCCAGGACCTCCAGTTGGACCCAGACCAATCGGCTGTCCTCATCGACCGGCTGACCACCCTGAAAGGACTGTGAAGTGGATCCGAAACTCCTTGAGATACTGGCCTGTCCGAACTGTCATGGCACGCTGCGTCATGATCGAGTCCAGCAACAGCTGATTTGCGACAGTGAGGGCCTGGCCTACCCCGTGGTCGATGGCATTCCGCACCTCATGGTCCAGGAGGCCAAGCCTATTCAGTCACAGACTGGCCAGCATGTCGGCTGATTTCTGGATCTGCATACCAGCCCGACTGCAGTCCAGCAGACTGCCACGCAAAGCCCTGGCCGATCTGCAAGGTCAACCCATGGTCTTGCGGGTCGTGCAGGCCGCCCAAACAACCCAGGCCAGCCGTATTCTGGTGGCCACCGACGATGAGGCGATTGCCTCAGTCGTACGCGCCGCAGGCGTCGAATGCCTCATGACCCGAGCCGACCACCCCAGCGGTACGGATCGCCTGGCCGAGGTCGCAAGCCTTTGCAAAGCCAAGCCCGATCAGCTCATCGTGAACCTGCAGGGCGATGAGCCACTGATGCCCGCCGAACCGCTCACACAGGTCGCTCTGGCCTTGGCCAATGATCCAACGGCCAGCGTGGCGACAGCGGTCACAGCCATTGATGATCCCGAGACCTTCGCCAACCCAAACGTGGTCAAAGCGGTGCTAGATGCCCATCAGCATGCCCTCTACTTCTCACGAGCGGGTATCCCATACAAACGATCGGCCCAGTCGGCCCCAGACCTATTGGCGGCGGCCACTCATCCAATCGGTTGGCGGCACCTTGGTCTATATGCCTACAGGGCCGGTGCTCTGTCGCAGTTTGCAAGCTTAAGCCCGAGCCCTGCTGAACAACTCGAACAGCTCGAGCAACTGCGCTGGCTCCACCATGGCCACCAGATCAGATGTGTCATTTTGAACCAGGCGCCGCCTCCCGGTGTCGACACGCCAGAGGACCTGGCCGTGGTTCGAAAGGCCTTCGAGAAACAGCCTGCCGGCTTATAATGGGCCACAAAACAACAATATTTTCTGGAGACAACCATGCGTCTTATTCTTCTGGGCCCACCTGGCGCCGGTAAGGGAACACAGGCGAACTACATCAAAGACCACTGTGGCATCCCCCAGATTTCTACTGGAGACATGCTAAGAGCCGCCGTCAAAGCCGGAACCCCCCTGGGCCTCGAAGCCAAAAAAGTGATGGACGCCGGTGGTCTTGTCAGCGATGACATCATCATCAACCTGGTCAAGGAGCGCCTAACCCAGCCGGACTGTCGGGCTGGCTATCTATTTGACGGTTTCCCCCGGACCATCCCACAGGCTCAGGCCATGAAAGACGCTCGGGTTGGACTGGATTTGGTGCTGGAACTTCAGGTGCCAGATGCCGACATCATCAACCGCATGAGCGGGCGTCGAGTCCACGTGGCCAGTGGCAGAACCTATCACGTCACTTTCAACCCACCCAAACGGCCGGGCCTCGATGACGAGACCGGTGAACCACTCATTCAACGTGACGATGACAAAGAAGAGACGGTCCGCAAGCGTCTAGAGGTCTACCATGCCCAGACGCGTCCTTTGGTGGACTTCTACAGCCAATGGGCGTCCAGCGGGGATGCCTCTGCCCCGAAGATGACCAGCATCAGTGGGGTGGGCAGTGTTGAGGAGATCACCCAGCGGGTGATGAAGGCACTGGGCGCTTAGACAAGCCCAGGTCTACCAGGCAGGCCGGTGCCATGGGCAAGTCATTGTCCCTTGCAAAACTCACCACAAAATCCCAGGCCATGGGCTCAAGCTCCGCCAACCGTGCGTCAATGGCAACGCATTTGAGCCCAGCCACCACGACGGGCTGAGCATAGGGAGAAAAGCCTGTGGGCTGGGCATAAGGATTGGCCCCCGCCTCGCGGCTATATCCCGGCCGGTAGGGCGATAAAACACCCGCCAGTCGCTCTGCCCAGTCACTCGGACGAAAGGTCTTGCCGGCATGGGTTCGGCCTTGGATCAGGAATTGACCTGACCCTGAACTGGGCGTTTGGGATGCGGCTGGGGCGTCGGGCATTGCCAAGAGGGATGAGGACTTCCTAGAAAGCGTTATTCTAACGGTCTTAGCGCAGGCTCATGCACCAGATCTCACCAACGAACGACCGTCGAGGACCATGCCCAGCACTCTCAACCCTGTCATGCAGACTTACGCGCGCCTGCCGGTGGCCTTCGTTCGCGGCGAGGGTGCCTACATGTGGGACCAAGAAGGCCGCCGCTATCTAGATGCCCTGTCCGGTATCGCCGTGAATACTCTCGGGCATGCCCATCCCAAACTGGTCCGGGCCCTCAGCCATCAGGTCGGACAACTCATTCACACGTCCAACCTGTACGAGGTGCCGCTGCAGACGGCGCTGGCCCAGCGCCTGGTCGACCTCTCCGGCATGACCAATGTCTTTTTCTGCAACTCTGGTCTAGAAGCCAATGAGGCTGCCCTCAAACTCGCCAGAAAGCATGGTTACGTGAAAGGCCTAACGGCCTCCAAGACCATCGTCTTCGAAGGCGCCTTTCATGGCCGATCCATTGCCACCCTCTCAGCCACGGCCAACGCAAAGGTCCACAAAGGCTTTGCCCCGCTGGTCGAGGGATTTGTTCGTTTACCACTCAATCAGATCGATCAGGTCCTTCAGGCTGTCGCCCAAGACCCCAGCATCACCGCCATCTTTCTGGAAAGCATTCAGGGTGAGGGGGGTATTCAGCCCGCTCATCTCGACTTCCTCCGCCAACTCCGGACGCTCTGTGACGAGCACGACGTGTTGCTCATGCTCGACGAGGTCCAGTGCGGCATTGGCCGGACCGGAAAGTGGTTTGCCCACCAGTGGGCAGACATCAAACCCGATGTCATGCCACTGGCCAAGGGTCTTGGCTCCGGCGTGCCCATTGGTGCGGTGGTCGCCCATGGCAAGGCGGCCAGCCTCTTCGAGCCCGGTAATCATGGCACCACCTTTGGTGGCAATCCCCTGGCCATGCAGGCGGGCCTCACCACCCTGCAGGCCATCGAGGAAGAGGGCTTACTTCAGAACGCCACCGAGCGTGGTGAGCAAATCATCAGCAAGCTCCGCGCTCGACTGGACCGGACCAAGGGGATTCGTGAGATCCGCGGCAAGGGGCTGATGATCGGCATCGAACTCGAAGCCCCCTGTGCAGACCTGGTCAAGACCGCTCTCGCCAAAGGCCTGCTGATCAACGTCACAGCCGAGCGGGTGGTCAGACTGCTGCCGCCCCTGATCATTGATTCAAAGCAAGCCGATGCCATTGCGGACCTGGTCAGCGACTTGATCATCGATTTTCAAGCCACATGACCAAGTCGCAAGCGCTCCAACACTTTCTGCAGTTCAAAGACCTGGATCGAGGTACCCTCGAGTACCTGTTTCGTCGTGCGCTGGTGATCAAGGACCGTTTTAAGAAATACGTTCGACACATGCCCCTGCTAGACCGAACACTGGTCATGGTCTTTGAGAAAGCCTCCACCCGAACCCGGCTGTCCTTCGAGGCTGGCATGCACCAACTCGGTGGAGCCGCCATCTATCTCAACACGCGGGACACCCAACTCGGTCGCGGCGAGCCTGTTGAAGATGCCGCTCAAGTCATGTCACGCATGTGCGACCTGGTCATGATTCGGACCTACGAGCAAGGCATCATCGAACGTTTCGCAGCGCACTCTCGCGTACCGGTCATCAATGGGCTCACCAATGAGTACCACCCCTGCCAGATTTTGGCTGACATCCTGACCTTCATCGAACACAGGGGCTCCATTGAGGGAGCCACCGTGGCCTGGATCGGGGACTCCAACAACGTCTGCAACACCTGGCTGCAGGCCGCAGAAATCCTCAATTTCCAGGTCCGCGTCTCCACACCACCGGGCTACGAGGTCGAGCCTGAGCGAGCCGGACTACATGCCACCAGTCATTTCCAGGCCTTCGCCGACCCATTAGAGGCCTGCCGAGGGGCAGACCTGGTCACCACCGATGTCTGGACCAGTATGGGTTTTGAGGCAGAGAATGAGGCCCGTCGCAAGGCCTTCGAACATTGGTGTGTCGATGCCGAGATGATGGCCCAGGCCAACTCGGATGCACTCTTCATGCATTGCCTACCCGCCCACCGAGGTGAGGAGGTCACAGCTGAGGTGATTGACGGGCCACAGTCTGTCGTCTGGGACGAGGCCGAGAACCGACTGCATGCCCAGAAAGCCCTCATGGAATACCTGCTGCTGGGCCGCCTGGACGACTAGTCGACTAGTGTTTTGCAACCCTTTTTGATTACCTTCTGAAAGAACCTGTCACATGTCTAAATCTCGTATTCGCAAAGTCGTGCTGGCCTACTCCGGTGGACTGGACACCTCGGTCATCCTGAAATGGTTGCAAGACGAATACGATTGTGAAGTCGTCACCTTCACCGCCGACATTGGCCAAGGGGAAGAGGTCGAACCCGCACGCGAGAAGGCCAAGCAATTCGGTGTCAAGAAAATCTATATCGAAGACCTGCGCGAGGAGTTCGTTCGCGACTACGTCTTCCCAATGTTCCGGGCCAACACCGTCTACGAGGGCGAGTACCTGTTGGGCACCTCGATCGCTCGCCCGCTGATTGCCAAACGCCTCATCGAAATCGCCCAACTGGAAAAGGCAGATGCCATCTCGCACGGCGCGACCGGCAAAGGCAATGACCAGGTGCGTTTTGAACTAGGCGCCTACGCGCTCATGCCAGGCGTAAAGGTGATCGCGCCCTGGCGTGAGTGGAATCTGCTCTCTCGGGACAAGCTACTGGCCTATGCAGACCAGCATGGCATCCCCGTGGACTACAAAAAGCGCAAGGGCCAGGCCCCTTTCTCCATGGATGCCAACTTGTTGCACATCTCTTACGAGGGAGGCGTGCTCGAAGACCCCAGCCAGGCCCCACCGGAAAAGGGCATGTGGCGGCTAACCGTCCCAGTCGAAAAGGCCCCCAACAAGCCCGAAGAGATCGAACTCACCTTTGCCAAGGGTGACCTGGTCGCCATCAATGAAAAAAAAATGAAGGCCCATGCCCTGCTCACCGAACTCAATCGCCTGGGCGGCAAGCATGGCATTGGTCGCCTCGACCTGGTCGAAAACCGCTACGTGGGCATGAAATCTCGCGGCTGCTACGAGACCCCTGGTGGCACCATCCTGCTGCGGGCCCACCGTGCCATTGAGTCCCTAACCCTGGACCGTGAGGTCGCCCACCTGAAGGACGACCTCATGCCTCGGTATGCCAGCATGATTTACAACGGCTACTGGTGGTCCCCCGAGCGCCAAGCGCTGCAGGTGCTCATCGACCATACCCAGCAGGTCGTCAATGGCACCGTTCGTCTCAAGCTCTTCAAGGGCAATGTGATCGTGGTGGGCCGTCAGTCCGCCCAGTCCCTCTTTGATGCCAAGATCTCCACCTTCGATGACGACGGTGGCGCCTACAACCAGGCCGATGCGGCGGGCTTCATCAAGCTCAACGCCCTGCGCATGCGCATCGCAGCCACCAAGCGACGTTAAGCAGCCCCAAGACCCACCAGATCAGGAGCCTGACCCATGCCCTCTTTTGACGCCACCCTAGAGGCCGATGCCACTGAACTTCGCAACGCTGTCGACCAGACCTCCAAAGAGATCGGCACCCGGTTTGACTTCAAGGGCACCAGTGCCAGCGTCGAGCAGAAGGACCGGGAACTCACCTGCATCGCCGACAGCGAATTTCAACTGAGCCAAGTCAGAGATGTGCTGATCGGCAAATGTGCCAAACGGGGCGTGGATGTCCGGTTCCTGAACATGGGCGACATCCAAAAGCTGGGTGGAGACAAGATCAAGCAGGTCATCACCGTGCGCCATGGCATTGCCGGCGACGACGCCAAGCGAATCGTGCGTGTGATCAAGGACAGCAAGATGAAGGTTCAGGCCGCCATTCAGGGGGATGCAGTCCGCATCACCGGCGGAAAGCGGGATGACCTGCAGGCCGCCATTGCCCTGCTCAAAAAAGACGTCTCAGACCTGCCTTTGAGTTTTGGGAACTTCCGCGACTAGTCGCCCTGCAGTTGGTTGAAGCTAGCGAACCTGTGGCCCGGTGATCCTGGCCCATGCCGAGTGGTTGTGAATGGACTCAAAGTTTTCGGCCTCAACCACGTACGCGGCCACTCCTGGTAAGCCGGCCACCGTCAGGGCCACGTCCCGGACCAAGTCCTCGACGAACTTGGCGTTCTCGTAAGCGCGCTCGGTCACGTATTTCTCATCGGGTCGCTTGAGCAGACCCCAGAGTTCACAAGAGGCCTGTGACTCGACGGCCTTGATCAACTCCACAAGACTCGGGCAGTTGTGATGGCTGGCATCCGCTAGTGTCACGCTGACCTTGACCTCACTGCGCTGGTTGTGGGCACCGTAATCGGAAATTTCTTTGGAACAGGGACAGAGGCTCTTGACGGGCACCGCCACCTGCATCACCACCTGAGCCCGACCATTGGTGCTGTGGGCCTGAAAACCAACTCGATAATCCATCAGGCTCTTCACGCCACTCACGGGAGCAGCCTTCTCAATGAAGAAGGGTGCGCTGAGTTCAATGCTTCCCTCGCTCGCCTCCAGCAGACCCACCATCTCCTGGACCAGTGTAGCCATAGAGGCCGGCGTCATCTGACGGCCTTCCTTGTTCATGGTCTCGAGCAGGGCCACAAAACGACTCATATGAGTGCCCTTGCGATCAGCAGCCAGACCAACCGATAGAGAGAACTCAGCGATGGACGGCAATTGAGTCTGGTTTTCCAGGCCAAAGACCACTGGGTAGCGAAGGCCTCGGACACCGACGCGGTCGATGGGCAGGTTTCGAGCGTCGACGGAACCCTGCACATCAGGCATGGCGGCGGAGGCGTGGCGCAGCACGCTGGAAGAATCGTTTGGCTTGTTCATGAGGCCAGTGTAAGGGATACGGGGCCTGGTTTACCCGCAGAACCGTCCGACTGCCCTGTGGAGGATGGGGTCTTTGATTGAACCTGGGCAGCATGCCGGCGCACCGACGCCTCAATGCCGGCGGCATCCAAACCTTCAAGGGACAGGAGCTTGGCATGATCGCCTTGGTCGATAAAACGATCGGGCAGGCCCAGGTGCATGATGGGAATCATGGGGATTCGGTCTTCCATGGCGACCAAAGCCTCCGCACAGCCAGAGCCCGCTCCGCCCGCCACCACGTTTTCTTCGATGGTGACCAGCAGATCATGGTGGTTGGCGGCCCAGGCCAGGGTGTCCAAGTCCAAGGGTTTGATGAACCGCATGTTAACGACCGTGGCATTGAGAGCCTCTGCAGCACCCAGAGCTGGTGCCACCATGCTTCCAAAGGCCAACAAGGCCACGCGCAGTCGGTGGGGTCCCTCACCACCCTGACGCAGCAACTCGGCCTTGCCGACAGGCAGAGGCTCCAGCGACTGGCCCGCCTCGACACCCATGCCAGCGCCCCGGGGGTAACGCACAGCCGAAGGGCCATCGACCACCAGTCCCGTGCTCAGCATGGCACGGCACTCCGGCTCATCCTTGGGAGCCATGATGACCATGTTGGGAATGCAACGCAGATAAGACAAATCGTAGGCACCCGCATGGGTGGCACCGTCGGCCCCAACGAGCCCCGCTCGATCGATGGCAAACAAGACCGGCAGGTTCTGCAGAGCCACGTCGTGAATCAGCTGGTCATAGCCACGCTGCAAGAACGTGGAATAAATGGCCACGACGGGGCGCAGGCCCTCGCAGGCCATGCCAGCCGCCACGGTGACGGCGTGCTGCTCGGCAATGGCCACGTCGTGATACCGATCGGGAAAGCGCTCCGAGAACTCGACCATGCCAGAGCCCTCGCGCATGGCCGGCGTGACCGCCACCACTCGCTCGTCGGCGACTGCCGCGTCACAAAGCCAGTCGCCGAAGATCTTGGAGTAGGTCGGCTTGGGCGCCTTGGCAGGTGAGACCAGACCAACCGCCGGGTCAAACTTGCCGGGGCCGTGATAGGCGATGGGATCCTCTTCGGCCTTGTCGTAGCCCTGACCTTTTTTGGTGACCACATGCAAGAACTGTGGCCCCTTGAGCTCACGTAAATTCTGCAGAGCGGGAACCAAGGCGTCGAGGTCATGGCCGTCGATGGGGCCAAAGTAGTGAAAGCCGAACTCTTCAAAGAGCGTACCAGGACCCACCAGGCCCTTGGCGCCTCCCTCGAGGCGACGGGCGATCTCCAGGACCGGCGGTACCACGCCCAAGACCTGCTTACCGAGTTCGCGAGCAGCCGAGTAAAACCGACCAGTCATCAACCGGGCCAGATAGTTGCTCATGGCCCCGACCGGCGGCGAGATGCTCATCTCGTTGTCATTCAGGATCACCAGCAGGTCGATGTCCTTGTGAATACCAGCATTGTTCAGTGCCTCATAGGCCATGCCCGCACTAATCGCGCCATCGCCTATCACGGCCAGGTGACGACGCCGGTGTGGCCCTTGGTGCTCACCCTTCTGGCGAGTCGCCAGGGCCATGCCCAGGGCGGCTGAGATCGAGGTCGAGGAGTGGGCGGTACCGAAATGGTCGTATTCACTCTCGGATCGCTTGGGAAAGCCAGACAGTCCCTCGAACTGACGCAGGGTGTGCATCTGATCACGGCGTCCGGTCAGAATCTTGTGTGGATAGCTCTGGTGACCCACATCCCAGACCAGCCGATCAAACGGCGTCTGAAAAACATGATGAATCGCAATGGAGAGCTCGACGGTGCCCAGATTGGAGGACAGGTGCCCTCCGGTGCTCGCCACCGACTGCAGCAGGAAGCCCCGCAGCTCGTCGGCGAGTTCTTTGAGTTGCCGGCGGCTCAGGCAACGCAAGTCGGCGGGGGATTGAATGTCTTGAAGTAAGGCCATGGCTTGAAGATGAACTAGTATGCGCGGTGCGTCAATGCCTTGGCGAGCCCGCGCAGGGCGTCCGCCGAGGGTCCGTAACAGGAAAGTGGTGCCAAGGCTTGTGCCAACAACTGGTTGGCATAGTCGCTGGCACGGTCGTGGCCCATCAGACTCACAAAGGTGGGCTTGCCCTGGGCCTGGTCTTTGCCCGCTGTCTTGCCCAGGGTCTGGGTGTCGGCACTGGCATCCAGCAGGTCATCAACCACCTGAAAGGCCAGCCCCAGATTCTGGGCATAGGCCACCAGGCGACCGAGCAGTTCAGAGGACGGACTGGTCTCACGGCCCATGAGGCCACCCATCTCGACGGAGGCCACAATCAAGGCGCCAGTCTTGAGTCGATGCATGGCCTCAAGCTCGTGCTGCGCAGGGGTCTGGCCAACGGCAGCAATGTCGACGGCCTGTCCTCCCGCCATGCCAAGGGCTCCAGTCGCCTGGGCCAGGGACCGAATCAGCCGAAGCTGACGATCTGCAGGGCCAGGGCTCACCGCGAGGCACTCAAAGGCCAGGGTCTGCAGGGCATCTCCCACCAATAGGGCCGTCGGTTCATCGTAAGCAACGTGGACAGTGGGTTGGCCGCGCCGAAGGTCGTCGTCATCCATGCAGGGCATGTCGTCGTGCACCAATGAAAAAGCATGGACAAATTCGACCGCGCAGGCCGCATCCAAGACTTCATCCTGCAGAGGGTCGGCACCGCTCAGTTGAGCAGCGGACAACAGCAACAATGCTCTAGCCCGCTTTCCCCCGTTTAAGACACCATGGCGCATGGCCTGCAGAAGGCGAGCCAGCGCAGCCTGCGCAACCGGGGCGGTTAGCGGGGAAGCCTGACCAGTTCCCGCCAATCGAGCAGCCAGTTGTGTCTGGGCCTGATCAAGGTGCCCAGCCAGTCGACCCTCGATGGCGGACTTCCAGCCGGCAAACGCCTCCAGACCGGAGGTCATGACTGACTGTCCTCGATGGAGGACCGACTGACCTGACTGGTCTGCCCCTGGGCATCGATCACCGCCAGGGTCTCCTCAACGTGAGCGAGCAGGCCCTGTGCATGCCTGAGCAAAGCAACGCCCCGCTCATAACTGGCCAATGAGGCTGCCAGCGCCTGGTCCCCGGACGACAGCCTGGCGGTCTCTTCCTCCAGGGCCGACATGGCCTGCTCGAAGGTCATGGCCTGGATCTCAGCCTGCTCAGCGACCGACAGGCCCTGGGCCGCATCCTTGGATTGGCTTGTTTTTGTCCGCATGGGCACTAGTGTAATTGAGCCTCATCAAGGACCGAACCCCCGCCACGGGTATACTGGAACGCTTTCTTTGGCTAACCGGGGGGATTTCGATGTCGGACGTCGGAACCTTTTCTCGGCTTGCACCGAGCCAGGCTCAACTGCCGGTGCAGGCATATTTCAGCGATGCGCTTCTTGCCCAAGAGCGCACTCAATGCTTCCAGGCAGGCCCTGGCTATGTCGGTCATCGACTCATGGTGCCGGAGCCTGGCCGCTACAGCACCCTGGCCCACGAGGACCACGGGCGCGTGCTCGTGCATGGCCCCAATGGCATCGAACTGCTCTCCAATATTTGCCGGCACCGTCAGGCCGTGATGCTAGAGGGACAAGGCCAGACTGAGTCGATTGTCTGTCCCCTTCACCGCTGGACCTATGACCTGTCAGGCCAGCTGATCGGCGCGCCCTACTTCGACCAAGACCCCTGCCGTCATCTGAAACGGCAGCCTCTGGCTGAGTGGAATGGCCTGCTCTTTGAGGGCAAAGCCCATTTGCTTCAGGAGCTCTCCAGCGCCCCGTTCTTTGACAAACTGGACTTTGAGGGCTTTGTTCACGCCAAGACGCAGGTCCATCACTGCGATTACAACTGGAAGAGCTTCATCGAGGTCTACATGGATGATTACCATGTAGTGCCCTTCCACCCTGGCCTGGGTAGCTTCGTGGACTGCGATGCCCTGCGCTGGCATTTTGGCGAGAACTTCAACATCCAGGCGGTGGGCATCACGCCCCTGACCAAGGGAGCGACCCCTGTCTACCAACGCTGGCAACAAGAGGTCCTGCGCATGCACGACGGTCAACTGCCGGAATATGGGGCCATCTGGATGACGATCTACCCCAACATCATGGTGGAGTGGTACCCCAAGGTCTTGGTGGTCAGCCACCTGCACCCGCTGTCTCCCCAGAAAACGCTGAACGTGGTGGAGTTCTACTACCCCGAGGAGATCGCCCTCTTTGAGCCCACTTATATGCAGGCCCAGCAGGCGGCCTACAACGAGACGGTGGTCGAGGACGACGAGATTGCCATCCGCATGGACCGTGGCCGCGCAGCGCTCGCCAAGTCTGGTCGCAATGAAACCGGCCCCTACCACTCCCCCATGGAAGACGGCATGCTGCACTTTCATGAATACCTGCGTCGTCAATTGGGCGACCAATCCTTTGTTAACCTGACATGAACCCACTCATTCGCCCTGCTGAACTCATTGCCGAGCCCAGTGACGTGCTGGTGATAGATGTTCGCCATAACCTGACTGATCCCACCTATGGCTTTCGGGCCTACGCCGAGGGCCATCTGCCCAATGCGGCCTTCCTATCCGTGGACGATGACCTGAGCGGGGAGGCAGGCCCCAATAACGGCGGGCGGCATCCCCTGCCCGACCCGCAGACCTTTGCCAAGCGACTGGAAAGCCTGGGCGTCACCGAGGACACCCTCATCGTGGGCTATGACAGCAGCGGCGGGAATTTCGCAGCGCGACTCTGGTGGCTCGTGCGATCCATTGGCCACCTCAAAGTCGCAGTGCTCGACGGTGGCATTCAGGCCTGGCTTCGTGCTGGCGGTGGCCTGAAGACGAGCGACTTCAAGCCCCTACGCAAGGGGCAACTCACCGTTCGGCCAACAGGCTGCCCCCGATGGGATCTACCCATGGTCCAGCAATGGGTGGCCTCTGGCTCACACCCCGATATCGCCTGCCTGCTCGATGCCCGGGCGGTGGAACGGTTTGCTGGGGAATCTGAGCCGTTTGACCCCGTGGCGGGTCATATCCCAGGTGCCCTCAATCGGCCCCAATCCCTCAACCTGGATGTCGACGGCTGTTTCAAACCGGCCTCGGTGCTGCGAGAAGAATTCGATGCCCTGTTGCAGGGTCGTGACCCCATGTCCGTGGTGCA
>Ga0208009_1000090_pt1 | contig 24601 bp, 26 predicted proteins | sample Wag4_2014_7_16_FD_187364 | JGI IMG/M metagenome (GOLD analysis project Ga0208009, IMG submission 187364) | Fresh water mixed with fracking chemicals microbial communities from Ohio, USA - Utica-2 Time Series FC 2014_7_16 (SPAdes) (version 2) ...
GACACCGTGGACCGCACGGGAGTGGAAATGGAAGCCCTCCATGCCTGCTCGGTAGCAGCCCTCACCATTTACGACATGTGTAAGAGTGCCGACAAGGCAATGTCCATAGAGGGCTTGGCCCTATGGGAAAAGACAGGTGGCAAAAGCGGCCCCTACAAGCGGGTAGCTGACCAATAATCGGGCTAAAAGCAGGGTCATTCACCCCTCGTTGTCCGTTTTGTAGCAATTCTGTAATACAATTACCAGCCTCATGAGCAAACTGATTCTTCTCATCGTGGGCGCCGCCTGGCTTGCTGTCTTGCTCCCACCTTTGGTTCGTGCCCGCCTCAATGGTTCGCCAGCCAACTCGGTCACCAACTTCCGTCGTCAGTTGAACCACCTCGAAAGCGCAGGCGGTCGTTATCCGCAGCAGCAACTTCGTGGCATGGCTCGTCCACTTGCTCCAACCCAACAGCGCCCTGCCGGTCGTGCTCAGCGTCCAGCCGCTTACGGGTCGATGACCGGAGCTCTTGTTCGTCAGTCCAGCACGCGTCCGCAATATCGCCCACAAAATGTTTCGCCTGCAGCCATGCAACGCCAGAAGCGCCAAAACTTGGTGTTCGGTCTTGGCGGAATCAGCGTCGCTTCGTTGTTGCTTGGCGTGGCCACCGGATCAAGCGCTTTTGTGTACACCTTCATTCTCAGCCTGTTGGCCCTCGTTGGCTATTGCTACGTGTTGGTGCAAATGCGAGTGAAGCGCGACAACGAGCGTTATCTTTCGCAGTTCCGTCGCACCTACTAATTCAGTTCGCGCAACCCCAGTGGCTTAGAGCCGCTAACCCCTTGCCCGCTATTGTTTTTCGCGGGGGTAGATCAACATGTCAATGACATTTCTTGAAGCAAACACTGCGGTAACTGGTCCAGGGCAAATCTTTGAGTTGATTGACGGCGAAGTACGTGGCGTGAAGATGAAGGTGTTTAAGAATGCGCCAGCACACCTTGGTCAAGTATTTGCTGGTTCACGCGGACATGGTGACAAAACCTTCCTTGTCTACGAAGACGAAATCATTACCTTTGCTCAAGCTGCCGATCGCATTGACGCGCTTGCTTCGTTGCTCGTCAACGTATATGGCGTGAAGAAAGGCGATCGCGTAGCGGTTGCCATGCGTAACTTCCCTGAATGGGTGATGTCGTTTGCGGCCATCATTTCAGTTGGCGCTGTCAACGTGTCCATGAACTCATGGTGGACAGAAGACGAAATGGATTTTGCACTTGAAGACTCCGGTGCAACGGTGCTTATTTGCGATCAGCAACGGTTTGACATTGGTGCTGCAAGTTGTGTGAAGAAGAACATCAAAGTATTGGTTGTTCGCGCAGAGAAGCCATTGCCTGCAGGTGTCGATAAGTGGGAGGAAGTATTGCCACTTGGCGACAAGCACCCAGGTGCAGACATTTCGCCAGATGATGATGCAACCATTTTGTATACCTCGGGTACTACCGGTCGTCCGAAGGGTGCTGTATCAACTCATCGCGCAATCATTTCTTCGATCATGGCGTTCTCGGCACGCAACACCATTTTCCAAATGTCGGGAACAAAACTCAAAGACGTTGATGGACCAGAAGTTCCAACATCCTTCATTCTCATCGTGCCGCTGTTCCACGTAACAGGTTGTGTCCCGGTAATGCTCAGTTGTTTTGTTGCCGGTTTGAAATTGGCAATCATGTACAAGTGGGATCCTGAAAAGGCGCTTGAAATGATTGAGCGTGAGCAAATCACAAACTTCGTTGGTGTTCCAACACAAAGTTGGGACTTGGTGAACTCACCTGCATTTGAAAAGTACGACACGTCAAGCCTGCGCGCAGTAGGTGGCGGTGGTGCACCTTCGCCAACATCGCTTGTCGGCAAAGTAAACGACAAGGTGAAGAACGGCAACCCACAACTTGGTTACGGCATGACCGAAACCAATGCATTCGGACCAGCAATTACGGGTTCTGACTATTTGTCGCATCCAACCAGCACAGGTCGCGCTTCATGGCCGATGTTTGTGGAAGTACGTGACGAAAACCTGAAGCCAGTTCCAACAGGGCAGTCAGGCGAAATCTGGTTCTTTGGTCCAATGCTCATTCGTGGTTACTGGAACCGCCCAGATGCAACTGCTGAAACCATCGTTGATGGTTGGTTGCGCTCTGGCGACTTGGGTCGCCTCGATGCAGACGGTTACGTCTACGTTGAAGACCGCGTGAAGGACATGATTCTTCGTGCCGGCGAAAACGTGTACGGCGCAGAGGTAGAAAACGCAATTTACGAACATCCTGCAGTGCATGAAGCAGCTGTGTTCGGCGTTCCGCATGAGCGCTTGGGCGAAGAAGTCGGCGTGGCCATTTTGGTGAACGACGGCATGACCCTGACCCCTGAAGAACTGTGGGCATTCCTGGATGTGAAGATCGCCAAGTTCAAGATTCCTACCCAGGTGGTCATCATGTCCGAACCGTTGCCACGCAACGCCGCCGGCAAGTTCTTGAAGCGCGAACTGCAGCAGCACGTGGTGAAAGGCACCCTGAAGGCCGCAAGCCGCTAAGCCCGTATGCACTAGGGTTTCCCCACGTGCCACCAATCGACATCACCCGTGGCGACGGGGTTCGCTACGACGTCGTAGCAATTGGCAATGCCTTAGTCGATGTGATCGCTGCTGTTCCCGATGAATTTCTGGTGAACGAAAATGTCGTTAAAGGTTCAATGACATTGGTGGATGCAGAACGTTCTGCGCACTTGTATTCACGCATTAGTAACCCAACACAAACCAGTGGTGGCTCTGCATCGAACACTGCATATGGTCTTGCAAGTTTGGGTGGGCGAGCAGGTTTCATTGGAAAAATTGCCGACGACGAATTGGGCCGAGTATTTGGTGCCGACATGGACAAAGTTGGCGTGGGTTTTTATCCTGGCGGAACGAGTGCAACCGAGCCGACTGGTCGTTGCATCATTGCGGTAACGCCAGATGGGCAACGCAGCATGAGCACATTTCTTGGCGCCGCATCGTTGCTTGAGCCAGCAGACATTTCGCGTGAGGCTGTGCAGGCCGGAGCTGTGTTGTTTCTTGAGGGTTATCTTTTCGACCGCGATGAAGCAAAAGCTGCATTCAAAGTTGCATCGAAGTACGCGCATGAGGCAGGTCGAAAAGTTTCACTGACATTGTCCGATTCATTCTGCGTAGACCGTCACCGCGAAGACTTCCTCGATCTCATTTTGAACGACATCGATGTGCTGTTCTGCAACGAATTTGAATTGCAGTCGCTGTATCAAACTTCATATGAAGAAGCATTGGAGCAACTGCGCAACGATTGTGAGTTCGGCGCTGTTACACGCGACAAGCGTGGCTCGGTAGTCATCAACGGTCACGACTTGGTGCACATTGAACCAGAGCCAGTTGATTGGGTGGTTGATGCCACCGGTGCGGGCGACCAGTACGCAGCAGGCTTCTTGTATGGCTTTACTCGTGGCATGGCAATTGAACATTGTGGTCGACTTGGCTCGATGTCGGCTTCGGAAGTGATCACGCACGTTGGACCGCGTCCACTTGTGCAACTCAGCACGCTCATTCCAGAACATCTACGCTCGTAGTTATGGCAAGCAACGATCACGACAACCTCACGGTTTTAGGTACAACAGTTCGCACTCCAATTGATCATGTTGAAGTGTTCCCGGCTCCTGCCGATGTCACGCTCGTGCGCTTTACCAGCGACGAAGTGTCGTCTATTTGCCCGGTAACCGCGCAGCCAGACGTAGCAACGGTGGTTATTGAATACAGCCCCGACAAGTTCTGCATCGAGTCAAAGTCGCTAAAGCTCTACCTATGGCGCTTCCGCAACATGGCGGTGTTTGCTGAAGCATTGGCTGCCGAAATTGCCAATGAAGTCATGGTCACGGTGAAGCCTCACTGGGTGAAAGTGCAACTCACGCAGCATCCGCGCGGTGGCATTGAAGTACACGCAGTTGCTGAACGCAACCGCTAACTAGTTTTCGTCGGCAGGAACAAACGAAAGTTTGAGATCGCCAAGCTTCACCAATGTTGAGGCAACCCATGCGCCAAGCACGCCAAAGTGTTCGTCCAGTACTTTGCTCGCACCATCAATGAGGGTTTCTTCGGCCAATTCATATTGGCCCTCGTAAGTAATTTCAAGCGCGTAGTCGGCAGTTCGTTCCCCATGTGTTGGGTGGCTGATCTCGATGGTGATGTTGTCTCGCTCTAACTGCTCGGCGCCAATTGAGGGGCTATTCGGTGCGGCGATGCTGTCAACAATTGAAGGCACCGGCTGTTCTGCAAGACGCTGAATGCGAAACACCACTTCAATTTCAATTGCCGGCTGTTGATCAATTTCTTCTTCGATGTACCACTGCCTGTAAGTGGCCTGACTCCAACTTGGCCAGTTCAGCGTGATGTGTGCAACAACGCGAGGCGGTAAGCCTTCGCCTGGCAGGCCGTAGGTGGTTTCCCATACCAAGTCGCCAAGCAAGATGTCTGACTGAAAATGTTCTTCAAAGGCCTGGCGTTCGAGGTATGCGTTACTGAATGCATCGCGAAGTGCGCCAATTGCATCGGTAAACACGTGGTCGAGCATGCGTATTTAGGGTACTCGCTAACCTTGTGCCATGTCTTTGGTCCTTCTTGAAATTGCAGATGGTGTTGCCACAATCACACTGAATAACCCAGATGAGCGCAACACCATGACCGCGCCAATGGTGGCGGAAATTGTTGCAGCAATGGACCGCATTGAAAACGACCCTGCAATTGGAGCACTTGTAGTTACCGGCACCGCACCGGCATTTTGCGCTGGCGCCAACTTGGGCAACTTGGCTGAGGCTGATGGCGAATCACTTGGAGTTATTTACGAAGGTTTCTTGCGCATTGCTCGTAGCCCGTTGCCAACGATTGCCGCGGTAAATGGTGCAGCAGTTGGTGCAGGAATGAATCTTGCACTCGGTTGCGATGTGCGCATTGCTGCACGGCGCGCAAAGTTTGATACCCGCTTTTTGCAACTGGGTATTCACCCCGGTGGCGGACACACCTGGATGTTGCGTCGCATAGTTGGACCACAGGTTGCTTCGGCCGCTGTGTTGTTCGGCGAGATTTACGATGGGGCAGAAGCAGAGCGTGTCGGCCTTGCATACAAATGCGTAGATGACGACAAGTTGCTTGCGACCGCACATGAATTAGCAAAGCGTGCTGCAAGTGCGCCACGCGAATTGGTCATCGAAACCAAGAAGACCATCGCCGCCATGGCAGACGTGGACACCCACCCCGAAGCAGTGGCCCGCGAACTCACCCCACAGTTGTGGAGCACCCGCCAGCCTTGGTTCGCCGAGCGTCTCGCTGCGTTGCAGGCCAAGATCAGTAAGAAATAAGGCTTCTCGCCGCCAGCAGGCCTGTGACTTGCCATTGTCGTCACGAGGTGTATGTTTGCATCAGTAAGACCTAGCTAGTGGATTTCGTCAGTGTTAAGAGCACAGAAGGCGGGGGAAGCAATGAGCAAGCGTCACAATCACCGAACAACGGTGTTTCCACCAAAGGTGGAACTTCGGGCACACGCCCACAATGAACGTCACCGAGTGAATTCAGAATTGCACTTGGCGGCAAACATGGTGAGCCATGGTGTTGAACCCGAAGATGTGAATGAACCAGGTATTGCCTGGAAAGGAATGCATCATCACGATGCAGAAATTGGTCGCGAGCAATCGCGTCGCCGAGAAATTAAACATTGGAAAACGAAAGCCTGGAAACGACGCAAAGTTGCGCGTAAGCAACGAGCGCTAGAGATAGAGCGCCTGCGCGACGTTGCGTAGCAATTTATAACCAGGCTGCGCAGAGCTCTTCGCGGCGTGTTTGCCATTCTTCAATGGTGAATCCGTAGCGAACGTGGTCTTCCCAGATTCCATTTATTTCAAGGAACCGCTCGGCGATACCTTCATGTCGCAGTGCAAGTTTCTCAACTACGCGATGGCTAGATGAGTTGCGCGGAATGATGCACACCTCAACACGGTGCAAGCGAAGCTCGTCGAATGCAAACTTGGAAAGCACCAACACCGCTTCCGACATGTAGCTGTTGCCAGCTTTTGCTTCGTCTATCCAGTACCCAATAGTGCCGCATTGCATGGCGCCACGCACGACTCCATTCAGGTTTACTTCACCTGCAAACTCGTTATTGACGAACAGGCCAAGGCAATATGCGTTTCCCGCAAGTCGTTCTCTGTCGCGTGCTGCACAACGATTGGTAAATGCATCGCGGCTTTTTGCTGGGTCGGGAGAAGTAATGAGTGGCATTGGCTCCCACTTCGTGAGCCATTCTCCATTGCGCAAGCGAACTTCGCTCCAGGCTTCAAAATCGGTGGCAACAAGCGGGCGCAACATGATGCGACGGCCGAATAGGCGTAGTGGTCCGTTCGAGGAAATAATTCCCGCAGGGTGGCCAATAGGTCGCGAGTAGCCGCTCATGAGAGTTTCAACTCATCTCGCACTAATCCATCAAGCAAGTTATTCACCGACACCATGATTTCAGAAACTCTCAACTTGCGCATGACACCTACTAACACGCAGCATCCGCCAACAATGACGTCGGCGCGATCGGCGGGCAAGCCAGGGTTGAACTTGCGGTCAGCGAGGGTTTCTGTAGCAAGTGTTCGGAACACTTCCTCAACATTCTCGCGCGTCATGCGAGCGCCATGCAGTGCGGTTGCATCAAATTCTTGTAGCCCTATTTCCACTGCAGCAATGGTGACGATGCTGCCGGCAACGCCAACAACGCGTGTGGCATTTAGAACTTCTGGGTGATCGCGAATGAGGTCGTCCATGAAGTCGGTGACGAAACCAATTGCATTCGTCAGTTCTTCTGGGCGAGGTGGGTCGTGGCGCAAATGACTTTCAGTAAGCACCACTGTGCCAACAGGAAAGCTCACGGCATGTTGCAACGTTTTCTCACCGATCATGATTTCGGTGCTGCCGCCGCCTATGTCAACGACGAGCGTGATGCCTTCATGTGCGGGAAGGTGCGATAGCGCGCCCGAGTAAGCCAGGCGTCCTTCTTCGGTGCCCGCGATGATGAGTGGGCGGGTTCCGAGTACTGCTTCCGCTTGATCCAGAAACACCGCTGCATTAGTTGCGCGGCGACATGCTTCGGTAGCAGTTACGCGAATGGCTCCAACTTCATGTTGCTTGATGAGCATTGCATAGTGCTGCAGCCGAGCAATGGTTCGTGCAATCGCATCTTCGTTCAGCGCGTTGTTATGCACAACGCCACGACCAAGTCCAGTTACGTGTACCTCACGCACGATGTCGTTGCCTTGCGCGTCGGCAATGAGCAAGTTGGTGGAGTTGGTGCCAATGTCGATTGCGGCAACCGGTTGCGCAGCGGCTCGAAGGTATGAACTGCGACTGAGGCTGAGTTTTTCGGCAACCCAATCACCAACTGGGTCGTCGCCGCCTGCAAGCCACCAACCAAAATGCGCATGCAAACACTTCACGCCTATACGAGTACCCGCTACGCCGCCAAACGGGCGCGGGCCGGTGTGGTCTGGGGGAATGAGTGCGTCACGCTCTGCTGCATAACGGTCGTGCGCCGCCGCGATGAGCGCTGCATCGAGTTCTGCTTCTACCTGGTTGACGGCACCCGTTGCTTCAAGGCGACCAATCAGAACGTTTTCGCGCGCACCACACAACCAATACAGCGTTGGCATTGGAGTTCCATCAGGAAGCAAAGGCTGATTGCGCAACACAACCGGGTCGCCGTCTAATGCGCGAACGACAACTTCAAACTTGCCTTGCGGAACTCGACCGAGCAACTCGGTGATTCGCGCGATGTCTTCTGCGCTTGGTGCGTTAGAAGAGTTTGACAAGTACAGCTACCAACACGGCAATACCGATAAGGGCGGGAATTGCGCGCTTTGCAATGGTGGACCCTGCAGTATCGAGCAAATTGAGTGGCGCAACCTCTGGACCATCAATCTTGCGAATGGCTGGTTGCTCGCTTGGCGCAGGTGACGTTTCTGCAACGACAGGTTCACTTGGTGCAGGTGCTGCAGAAATGAGTTGGTTCAAATTTTCAGAAAACTGTGCGAGCAACTTGTCGCTCACATCGGCAAGTGCACCACGACCAAACTGTGCAACTTTTCCTGAAATAGAAAGATCGGTATGCACGGTGCACTTGGTTGAAGTTGGAGTAACCGAAGTGAGTTCGGCGGTAATGGTTGCCGATGCATTGCCTTTGCCAGTGGTGTCGCGTCCTTCGCCCTTTAGGGAAGCTTTGTGCGCCACGTCATCGCGCGACACAAAACTTGCTTGTCCTTTGAATTGAGCGAGAATCGGACCAACCTTGATCTTCACTTGTCCGCGGTAGGTATCGCCTTCAACTTCGGTGAGTTGGGCGCCAGGAAGGCACGGCGCAATGCGTTCTAAGTCGGTGAGGATCGCCCATGCTTCTGCAACGGGAACATTGACAGTGAACTCGTGATTGAGATCCATGGCTATTTGCCTCGACTTTCGTGAATGATGTGTGCAACGCGCTCGATGTCTTCAACATGATCAACATCGATTCCCGAGCCAATACAGGGTACTTCAGCAACCAGTTCGGGATGACTGCGCAGCAATGATCGTGCACCTTCATCTCCGGTTTGTGGAACGAGTGCGAAAAATTCTGCATGCAATTTCACAGGGTTTGCGCGCACGCCTTGATACGTGGCGACGGCAAGTGGGGAAGTGGAGTTGGCTACGGCCGTCCAAGCAGACGGAGGAATGCATGGCTGATCGCCAAGACCAATGACAACCGATTGCAAACCATGTTCGCTTGCCCACTGCAATGCGCATTGCACAGAACTTGACATGCCGGTTGCCCACGTTTCGTTGTGCAGGTAGGTGACCGCTTCAGAGCCTTCATAACGAGGCAATTCGACCGACCCCCATACGACAGCGACTGGGCCGATGTTGGCCGCTAGAGCGCTCTGGAGAGCCCATTCGTAGACCGTTTTGCCAGCAACCGAAGTGAGCAGTTTGTGGTGGGCACCACCGAACCGAGAGCCTCCACCAGCGGCCAAAAGAACGACGCCTACGGGCGGGTTTTTGCTGATTGGGGCGGTCACAACCCCATATTTACAGGCTTTGGCAGTTTTGGTCCTCCCGAAACCGTGTGTGACCCAATTATTACAGTTCCATGACATAGACTGTTACACAGTTGACATAAATGCACAACGCGAGTTCTCTCGCAAGCACTGCCCCCACATCCGAACCAACCGCCCCCCGGTTGGTTCGCCTACCAAGGAGCCACAATGTCACGCACCACCAAACTCATAGCTGGTCTGCTCGTATCCCTGAGCCTGTGGGCAGTCAGTTCACCTGGCGCCCAAGCGATTCCCATGGGTCCTGCCCAAGAGGCAATCATTCGCAAAGGCGCTGTTCAGGCACAGCAGGCAGTGGATACCTATGCCGACAAGCGCGACCGTGACGCGTACGACCTCTTTCTCGACCTATCCGACAAACTCGCGGTAGATGTTGGCAACTTCTTAGGCGTCGATGTGAATGAATTGCGACGCGCATGGCGAGCCGCCGATGTTGCGCACCAACGTGCACTCATGGCTGGCCTTACTCAAATTGGAGTTCCGTACAAAGAAAATGCAACTGCAGATTCGGGTGCCTTTGATTGTTCTGGATTTGTGCAGTTTTCCTGGTCAAGTGCTGGGTATGTCTTGCCGCGCGGATCAAATTATCAGTACGCAAATTCACGTCGCGTCACATTCAAGAATGCTCAGGCAGGCGACCTCATGTGGCGCCCCGGGCACGTGTCGATGTATCTCGGAGTTGACGGTGCAATTCTGCAAGCAGGACGAACAGGACGCAGTGTTGAATTGCACATTATGGATTCACGAATTCTTGGTTGGACTCGTTTCGCAGATCCAACTGCGTAACCGTTACTTGTGAATTGGTCCGTCGCCATCGCGTAATGATGGTGCGCCACGACCAGTGCGTCGTGCGATGATTTCTCCACAAATCGAAATGGCTGTTTCTTCGGGTGTGCGTGCGCCGATGTCGAGCCCAATTGGCGACATCAGTCGTAGTAACTGTTCGTCAGTGACTCCCGCTTCAACCAATCGCTCGATGCGCTTCGCATGAGTCTTGCGGCTGCCCATCACGCCGATGTAGCCAACATTGGTGGCAAGTGCACCAACTACTGCAGGAACATCAAACTTGGGGTCATGCGTCAAAATGCACACAGCATCACGTTGCGTTAGTTGTGCGCCGCGTTCTGCAAATAACGGAGCAGGCCACGTGACTAATACTTCGTCAGCCATCGGGAAGCGACGCTTGGTTGCGAACACTTCGCGTGCATCACACACCAACACGTGATAACCCAACACTTTGGCAACACGGGCGAGCGCTGAAGTGAAATCAACAGCGCCGAAAATCACCATGGTTGGTGGTGGGGAAAACGCGTCAATGAACACGCGAACCGTTGGAGTGTTTACTAAATCTTCTGGAGTGGTTTGACCTTGTGGACCGTAATGACGAACGCTGGTTCTGCCGGCTTCAAGTTCGCCTAACGTGTCGCGTGCAACGACGCGGTCGAGTTCGGCATTGCCAAGTGTTCCTTGCGCTGCATTCTCTGGAGTGATGAGCAGCATTGCGCCAATGTTTGGGCCATCAATGACTGTTGCAAGAGCAACTGGCTTGTTCGCGCGAGTGCGCTCCGAAAACAGTTGATACAACGACATGTTCAATTACCAGGTGAGCGGCTGAATGAATAGGTGAATAATTCCGCCGCAGGTAAGCCCAACTGCGAATGCTTCATCATCTGAATAACCGAACTTCACCAATTTGGGTTGCTTGTCGCCATTCAAAATTGCAAGTGCCTCGGCAACTACTGCGCCTTCAACGCAACCGCCACTGACCGAACCGATGACTTCACCGTCTTCGTTGACGGCCATTGCAGCGCCGGGGTCGCGGGGGCCCGAACCCTCAATGTCGACCACGCGTGCAAGAGCAATCTGTTTTCCCGCAGCCTTCCAGCGGTCGAGGTCGTTCAGCAGTTCGCGCATAGATCCAGTCAATCGGCAGAAATGACGCGCGTGAGTCGTTCCATGGCTTCAAGTGAGTGACCTTCAACAAATTCGTCAATGAATGGAAGTGCGGCAGCCATGCCTTTGGCGAGCGGTGCGTATCCAGGCGTGACTTTTAATGGGTTTACCCAGATGAGTCGATGCGACACACGTTGGAGGCGTTTCATTTGCTCGCCCAACAGCTCGGGGTTGCCTCGGTCCCAACCGTCAGACAACACGATCACAATTGCGCCTCGTGCCATTCCACGCACACCCCAGGTGTCGTTGAACTTGCGCAGGCTTTCTCCAAGTCGTGTTCCTCCGCTCCAGTCGGGAACTTGCTCAGCAGCGCGTTTAATCGCTTTATCTGGGTCGCGACTGCGCAGCTCTTTCGTTAGTCGCGTGAGACGTGTACTGAATGCAAATGCTTCTACTCGCTGTCTGCCAGCAACTGCCGCATGCATAAACCGAAGCAACGCGCGCGCGTACGGTTCCATGCTTCCCGAGATATCAAGCAACACCACAATGCGGCGCAAGCGATCGCTCGGTTGCTTCCAGTGCAACTGCATGGGCTCGCCACCGTGACTAATGGATGCGCGAACGGTGCGTCGCAAATCGTGACGCGAACCGTTTCGTTTTGCACTTGTCAGACGAAGTGAACGACGAGGTGGGCCAGCAAACCGCAATGCCTGCATAAGGCGTTGTGCTTCTGCAAGTTCCGAATCGTCGTATTGGGCGAAGTCTTTCTTGCGCAGTGCTTCGGAAGCAGAGAAGCGCAAATGAATTGCTGGGTTTGAGTCGTAGTCACCTGCTTGCGGATCAGTTTCAGTCTCATCATCGATGAGGAGGGAGATCTTTCGTGGTGGCAGATCTTCGGTGGCGTCATCGCTTGAGCGATGTTCCCAAAACACGGCAAACGCACGATCAAACAATTGGTGGTCTTCTGGTCTGCGCACCAAAGTGCTGCGACCTGCCCAAAACACATCGCTGCGCGATTCAAGCGACACCACATTGAGGGCGTTAACAAAAGTCAACACCGAATCGAGAGGTACTTGTAAACCGACACCGCGCAAAACTCGTGCAAATGACACTGCCATTTCTTCTGGCGAAGAGGAAACTGCAGTGGTCATGAATTATCCGTGCAACAGACCGCGATCAAACGCCTGAGCAACGATGTGAGCGATTCCTTGCTCGCGCACGCGGTCGTGGTCTTCGCGGTATTTCAACACGGTTCCGAGCGTTGCTGAAACAACTGCTTCGTTGAGTTCGCGTGCACCGAGTTGGGCGAGTGCTGTTGCCCAGTCGATGGTTTCAGCAACTCCAGGAGGTTTGTACAAATTGAGTGAACGCATGTGCTCTACGGCTGCTGCAACCTGCTTGGCAAGTGATTCGGCAATTTGAGGAACGCGCAGGCGCACAATTGCTACTTCGCGATCGAAACTTGGATGATCGACCCAGTGGTACAAGCATCGACGCTTCAATGCATCGTGTACATCGCGCGTGCGATTCGATGTGAGAATCACGATCGGCGGAGTAGCAGCAACAAACGTTCCAAGCTCAGGAACAGTTACCTGAAAGTCGGAAAGAATCTCGAGCAAATATGCCTCGAACTCATCGTCTGCACGATCAATTTCGTCAATCAGCAACACGGGAGGCGTGTCGCGCTTGTCGATGGCGCGAAGCAGTGCGCGCTTAATGAGAAAGCGTTCGTTGTACAGCTCGCTTTCCAGCTCACTGGTTTTCTTGTTCGTTGCCTCTCCGCTTGCTTCAGCAGCACGCAAGTGCAACAGCTGTCGCGAGTAGTCCCAGTCATAGACGGCTTGAGCGGCATCAATGCCTTCGTAGCACTGCAAGCGAATGAGTTCGCCACCAGTCATGGCTGCAATCACTTTGGCGAGCTCAGTTTTTCCAACGCCTGCTTCACCCTCGAGTAACAGCGGGCGCTTCAACGTGAGCGCCAAGTACACGGCGGTGGTGAGGCCTTCTTCAGCCAAGTAGTTCTGTTCGGCGAGTGCCCCTCGAACTTGCTCTACCGAAGTGAATCCTGCTTGCGCCATGCGTTCAGGCTAGGGGCAAAGGGATTATGAATCGAAGCCAAGGCCCAATCGATCGAGGCTGCGGAGCCAGAGGTTTCGTTTTCCCGTCTTGTCTTCACGGTTCAGTGCCCAACGAGTGGTCTGAATGCCAATGAATCGGAATGGCTCGGGAGGAAATGGCAATGGTTTGCTGCGCACAAACTGAGTTTGCGTTGCTGGAGTTTTGCGACCATCAATCATGTCGAGCATGACTTCGGCTCCGAATCGAGAACTAGCAACACCTAAGCCGGTGTAGCCAATTGCGTAGGCAACACGATCGCGCATGGCTTGACCCCAAAACACGCTGTAACGACTACACGTATCGATGGCGCCGCCCCATACGTGTGAAAAGCGAACACCTTCAAGCTGAGGAAATGTCTCGAAGAAGTGCTGTGAAAGTTTTGCCCACGTTTCAGGACGCGATTCAAGTTCGGCGTTCACTTTTCCGCCGAAGAAATACACCGCGTCGTAACCGCCCCACAAAATTCTGTTGTCGGCAGTAAGTCGGTAGTAATGGAACTGATTTGAAATATCAGAAAGACCTTGTCGTTTTTTCCAACCGATGCTGTCGAGCTGCTGGGGAGTGAGTGGCTCTGTGGTGAGGCAGTAGTCGTATACCGGTGCAATGTAGTTATGCATGCGACGCAACAATGGCTTAAATGCATTTGTTGCAAGCGCCACGCGTTTTGCATTTACTTTCGACAGTGGTGTTTCCACAACAATGCCGCCGGGCGAATAGTCAAGACCAACAGCTTTTGTGTCTTCGTAAATGCGTACGCCAAGTTGTTCGGCGGCGCGCTTCAAACCCCAAGCGAGTCGCGCAGGGTCGACAAGTGCCGCTGTGTCTTTGCACCACATGCCACCGGTAAAAATTGGCGAAGCAACTTCTTTACGCACGGCTGCCTCATCGAGCCATTCCACCTTGTGGCCGATTTCGCGCAACTGGTCGTAGTCGTCTTTTAATTCGTCTAGGTATGTTGCCGAATGTCGCGTGCTCGCAATTTCAATCACGCCATTGCGTTCGAAGTCGCAGTCAATGTTGTAACGCTTAATGGCCGCTTCAATTTCGTTGAGGTTTTCAAGTCCTAAGTCTTCGAGCAAGCCAACTTCGTCGGGGAAGCGTTGCTGTGCATTGGCAATGCCGTGCGTAAGGCTGGAGTCCATAAACCCGCCGTTGCGACCGCTTGCCGCAGATCCAATTTCGTGTGCCTCAATCAACACCACATCGCGGTCAGGGTCGCGCTCTTTGGCCAAGATTGCTGTCCACAGTCCGGTGTAACCGCCACCCACGATGCATAGGTCGCACGTTTCAGCGTGCACCAGCATGGGGTTCGACTCTGGTTCATCCGCATCGTCAAACCAATACGGAAACGAATCGGCGTCCGCAATCGCGTCCAAAAAACGCTCGTCTTGTTGATACCCACCCATGGGTTTCCCACCACCTAACTAGGTCAAGAGTAGCAGTGCGGCAAGTATTGTTTCCCGCATGGATCTTGGTATTTCACAACGTACGGCTGTAGTTGCGGCGGCCTCGGCCGGGCTGGGATTTGCCAGCGCTCAGGCACTTGCAAACGAGGGGGTTCGCGTAGTTATTTGTAGTCGCGACGCAGACCGCGTGGCCGATGCTGCGAAAAAAATCGGCCATGGCTGTGTTGGGGTAGTTGGCGATGTATCAACAACCGATGGTGCGCTTTCATTCATTCGCGAAGCGCGAACAATTCTTGGCGAAATTGACATCGTGATTGCCAACGGTGGTGGACCACCTGCGGGAAACTTTGCATCAACCGATCTTGATTTGTATCCAGCCGCAATTGAACGCAGCATGTTGGCAGCAGTGGCCATGTGTAAAGAAGTTATCCCTCGCATGCAAGAACGCGGTTGGGGCCGCATCGTGGCAATTACCAGTACTGCAGTTCGTCAGCCGTTTGCGAATCTCATTTTGTCCAGCACGGCCCGCGCGGGACTTACTGCATTTTTGAAAACCGTTGCTACTGAAGTTGCAGCAAACGGCATCACCGTAAACACGGTGCAGCCTGGCACACATGCCACAGATCGCATTAAACAGTTGTATGGGTCAATGGAAGGTGCTGCAGAGGGAATTCCTGCAGGCGTTGTAGGCGACCCAAAAGATTTCGGAAGCGTTGTTGCGTTTCTGTGCAGTGAGCAAGCCAAATTTGTCACCGGCACTCACTTGCAAGTTGATGGTGGCTCGTACCCGGGGTTGATCTAATGCTTCAGCATGTTGTTGCGCTTACATGGAACGAATCCGTTCCAGAAAACTATGCAGATGTAGTGAATAAGGTTCTGCTCGACATGGCAAAAACCATTCCGTCAGTGCGCAGCTACCGCTGTGGCGCCGACCTTGGAGTGAATTCGCACGCCAACGCCAACTACCTCATCGTCGCCGAGTTTGACGATGTTGCGGGCTGGCGTGAATATGACGAAAATGCGTTACACAACGAAGTGCGCGCGAAGTACTTTGCGCCATATGTTGCGTCGCGTGCTGCTGCACAAATTGCTTTCTAGGAAAGTATGCGCTGAGTTACAGCGTTGATTCTTCAAGTGCTCGCCGTACCAACACCTTGGCCAAGTGCGCGCGATATTCGCTTGACGCGTTCAAGTCGCTCTGTGGTTCTGCCTCGGCTGCTGCAAGTTCTGCTGCTTCAGCAATAGATGCACCGCTTGCAAGCGCAGCGCTGACACTGGTTGCAAGAATTGGCGTTGATCCCATGTTGACCAAAGCAACGCCAGACTCTTTGCCATTGCGCCAAGCGGCAACACCGACAATTGCCCAGTCCTGTGCACGACGATTGAACTTCTGAAAACTCCAACCGCCAGTTGTTTTTGGAATGCGAATTTCTACGAGCATTTCATCTGGGGAAAGTGCGCTTTCAAGGAATCCTTTGTAGAAATCTTGTGCAGCAATGAGGCGTTGACCATGTGGTCCTTCCACAACGTACGTTGCACGAAGGGCAAGTGTTGTTGCTGGAAGGTCGCTTGCCGAGTCGGCGTGCGCGATTGACCCGCCAATTGTTCCGCGATGTCGAACTTGTGCGTCACCCACGTAGCCAGCTGCATGTGCAAGCAGGGGTACGTGTTGCTTCACGATGTCGGACTTTTCAACATCCATGTGGCGAGTAAGTGCGCCAATGGCAATATGGTCGCCGGCGTCTTTTACGTAGGACAGGTCGGTAATTCGGCCAATTTCAATGAGCATGCTTGGCTGTGCCAAGCGAAGTTTCATCAGTGGAATCAAGCTGTGTCCGCCGGCTAACAACTTTGCCTCATCGCCATATTCACCAATGAGTGAAATGGCCTCTGCCGCTGACGATGCTCGCTTCAGATCAAACTGTGCAGGAATCATGATCGACCCTTACTTTTTTGCCGCTGCAAGAACGGATTGAACGATGTTGTGATACCCGGTGCAACGGCACAGGTTGCCCTCAAGACCGATGCGAATGTCGTCTTCGGTTGGGTTGGCGTTTTCATTGAGCAAGCCAACTGCTGCCATCACCATTCCAGGCGTGCAGAAACCACATTGCAATCCGTGATTCTCCATAAACGACTGTTGCATCGGGTGCATGACACCGTCTTTGCTCATGCCCTCAATGGTGGTCACCGCACATCCATCCGCTTGTGCGGCCAGGATGGTGCAGCTCTTCACTGCTTCACCATCAAGATGAATGGTGCATGCTCCACAGCTTGAGGTGTCGCAGCCAACGTTTGTTCCGGTGAGTTGCAATGTTTCGCGAATGTAGTGAACCAATAGCGTGCGCGGTTCAACGTCATGCTCGGTTGATCTTCCATTGACAGTAATGCTGAGCTTCATCAGTTTCCCTTTGCCTTCTGCTTTTGAATTTCTGACCACACACGCTCAGCGGTGGTTGGCATATCAATGTGGCGTACTCCAAGGTGGGCGAGTGCATCAATTACTGCCGACTGCACTGCGGGGGTGGAACCAATCGTTCCTGATTCGCCGATGCCCTTCGCGCCTAGTGCGTTACGCGGTGTTGGGGTTTCCATATGGATGACTTCAAAGCTTGGTAACTCCGCAGCAGAGATGAATGCGTAGTCAGCAAAGTTAGATGTGATGGGGTTTCCATCGCCGTCGTAACGCACTTCTTCAAGAAGTGCTTGTGCTGCACCTTGTGCGATTCCACCGTGAATCTGTCCTTCGAGCAGCAGCGGGTTCAATACTTTGCCCGCGTCATCGCACGCCACGTGGCGCAGCATTTTTACCTGACCAGTTTCGGTGTCTACTTCTACGACCGAAACGTGAGCACCAAATGGAAACGTTGCGCCGTGTGCAACATAATCAGTTTCCTGAACGAGGCCGCCATCATTGGCTAATGCAATAGACAAATCTGCCCACGACTTTGCTACTGCTGGAGTACCCGTAACGTGGAATGAAGCGGACTCTTTGTCGAACACCACGTCTTCTTCGTTGGCTTCGAGCAGTCGGGCTGCATGCTTGCGAGCTTGCTCAACCAGTTCACCTGCAGCAACGTGCACCGCAACGCCACCTTGCTGCAGCGACCGCGAACCCATGGTTCCGCCACCCTTTGGCACGAGGTCGGTGTCGCCCCACACCACGTCAATCTTGTCCATAGGGATTCCGGTTTGATCGGATGCGATCATGGCCCACGACGTGACGTGGCCTTGACCGTGTGGTGAAGTTCCGGTGTACACCACGGCACGACCATCGTGTGTCACTTCGATCTTTGCGGACTCGCCAGCGCTCGAACCAGCAGTAATTTCAACGTACACACTGACGCCAATGCCCAGTTGCTTGACGCTTCCACTTGCACGACGCGCCGCTTGTTCTGCGCGAAGTTTGGTGTAGTCGGCTGCTGCAAGTACACGATTCAGCGACTCTTCGTAATCGCCAACGTCATACGTTTGACCGATTGACGTTGCATGTGGCTCAAGGAACTTTGGAATGAGGTTGATGCGACGTACTTCTGCCGCATCTTTTCCAATTTCTGCTGCAAACATGTCCATCGCTCGCTCGATAGCAGCGGTTGCTTCTGGTCGGCCTGCGCCGCGATACGCAACAACTGGGGTGGTATTGGTGGCAATCGATGTGGTGCGAACTTCAATCTTTGGAATGTCGTAGACACCAGATGCCATTGGGCGAGTCATGAATGGGGCAAGGATTGCGCCAAGGTCTACCCATGCACCCGAGTCTTGCAATACATGCATTTGGTAGGCGGTTACTTTTCCGGCTTTCGTTCCACCAATAGTGACGTACTGAATTTGCGCACGGCCGTGGCCGAGTGCGGTCATTGACTCACTGCGGGTTTCAAGCCAGCGAATTGGAAGACCCGCTTTTTTGGCAACCGCGCCAAGAACCAGTTCTTCTGGGTAAGCGGCGATCTTTGCGCCGAAGCCACCACCAACGTCTGGGGTGATGACACGGATTTGTCCTGCTTCAAGACTGTTTGCCTTCTGAATGGTGTCGCGTGCACCTTGTGCATGTTGCGTTGACATCCATTGAATGAGTCGACCGTCGGTATCCCATGCTGCAGCAGAAGCGCGAACTTCTAGTGGACATGGTGCAACTCGCTGGTTTATGTAACGACCTTTTACGACCACTTCGCAATCAGCAAACATTGCATCGCCTGTGTTGTCTGGCATGCCAATCGCGGTGCTATCAAAAACCACGTTGCTTCCGCACTCTTCATAGATGTGCGTAGTGCTTGTCATTGCTTGTTCAATGTCAATCAACACTTCAAGAGTGTCGTAGTCGATGATGACTTTCTCGGCAGCATCTTCGCCTTGGTTTGCAAGCTTGGTCAGCACAACGGCAACTGGTTCGCCTACGTAGCGAACTTTGTTGCTGGCAAGCAGTGTGCGCTTGGCCATCGGGTTGAACGTGGCTGAAACTGGTTGAAGATCTAGGTCTGCAGCAGTGTAAATAGCAACGACACCAGGAGATTCAAGTGCATCAGCAATGTCGATATTTGCGATGTTGGCGTGAGCAACGGTGGAGCGAACAAATGTTGCATGCAGTGCGCCAACAAGAAGCGGTTCGCTATTGAGGTCGTCTACGTACACGCCACCAGTGGTGAGAAATTTTGGGTCCTCTTTGCGGAGTACGCGGTTACCAAGAATGCTTCCAGCCACACAATCTCCTATCGCTTTGTCTGACGACAGGTTAGGGGGTAAACGGCTGCAGGGAAATTTCGCCTTGGGCAGCCTTTTTCGCAGATTCAAGACTGCGTACTAACAACATGGTGGAGACAATGGTGTAGGGCCAGCGCTCGGGAAGAGCCGTTGACAGTGCCGGCATATCCATCATTGGTAAGCGGCGCTCATTGAAATGGAGGTAGCCAAGTTGGGTGCGAATGGCGTCTTGTAACCCGGCCTCTGTTTTCAGATAGGTCACCTGGTCTTGCAAGTTTTCAATGACGTCTTCGTACTGAGCAAATTCAATTTCTTTTTGCGCGAGGAGATTGCGCTGATTGATGTACGTACGAACAGGAAACACCGACATTGCAACGACGAGTGCAACGATGACGGCGATGGCGAGAGGGGTGCTGGCCAAACGGAGTTTGCGACTGCGAACGAGTCGAATCTCGGTGGTTGCCATCCCTCTATTCTGGCCTTCGGCGATGACCCAATAGCGTCATCTCTGTTGTTTGGCTGCCTACTTGCGCGGTGCGAGAGCGTCCTTGCCCATGAATTGGGCTTTCGATCCAAGCTCGTGTTCGATTCGGAGTAGCTGGTTGTATTTCGCAACACGGTCACTACGTGCAGGAGCACCAGTTTTGATCTGACCACAGTTTGTGGCCACTGCAAGATCGGCAATGGTGGAGTCTTCGGTTTCTCCGCTGCGGTGGCTCATCACGCTGGTGTAGTTGTTGCTGGTAGCAAGAGCAATGGTGTTCAACGTTTCGGTCAGTGTTCCGATTTGGTTCACCTTCACCAACACGCTGTTGGCAACATGCTCGGTGATGCCACGTTGCAAGCGCGAAACATTGGTGACGAAGAGGTCGTCTCCAACAAGCTGGATCTTGTTGCCAAGCTTTTTGGTGAGCGTTGACCATCCTGCCCAGTCATCTTCTGCCATTCCGTCTTCAATAGACACGATTGGGTATTTGCTGGCGAGCATTTCCCACCACGAAGCGAGTTCATCGCTGGTCAATACTTTTCCTTCTCCGGAGAGGTGATACTTGCCATCTTTGAACAACTCGCTCATCGCTGGGTCGAGCGCAATGGAAATATCTTTTCCAGGAGTGAAGCCTGCTTTCTCAATTGCTTCCACCAAAATTGCAATCGCTTCTTCGTTGCTTGCAAGGTTTGGCGCAAATCCACCTTCATCGCCAACTGCTGTTGCCATCTTTCGCTTATGCAAAATTGATTTCAGCGTGTGATAAGTCTCTACACCCCAGCGCAACGCTTCAGAAAATGATGACGCGCCAATTGGCATGACCATGAACTCCTGCAAGTCCACGTTGTTGTCGGCATGAGCGCCGCCATTCAGTACGTTCAACATTGGTACTGGCAACACGCAGGCTGCTTCGCCACCAATTGACCGATACAACGGAAGTCCACGTTCGTTGGCCACAGCGTGGGCGTTAGCAAGGCTTGCTCCAAGAATGGCGTTCGCACCAAGTTTCGATTTATTGGCGGTGCCATCGAGAGCGAGCATCAATTCGTCAACTGCTTGTTGGCTTGATGCGTCTGCGCCAACTAAAGCAGTGGCGATTGGTCCGTTCACATTGCCAACAGCTTGTTGCACGCCCTTACCCAAGTAGCGAGTGCCGCCATCGCGAAGCTCAACTGCTTCGTGTTCACCTGTAGAGGCACCTGATGGAACAATTGCTCGTCCGCGCGCACCGGACTGCAGCGTGACTTCAACTTCGACGGTTGGATTTCCACGCGAGTCCAAAACTTCGCGACCAACTACTTGCTTGATTGTGCTCATGGCTACACGCTAGTCAGCGCACGAATTCATGTTCACTTTTGTGACTTGGCCTCATCCCAGAGTGAGTCAAGCGTGGCAAGGTCGGCGGCATGCAAGTCAATATTCCGCTCGAGAGCGAGAGCCTCAACTCGTTCGAAGCGAGTACGGAATTTGTCGCTGGCAAGCCGCAACGCAGTCTCGGCATCATGACCCAAATGGCGAGACAAATTGACCACGCTGAACAACAAATCGCCAAGCTCCATGCGCACCGCTTCTGGGTCGGCATGTTGACTAATAGCATCACGAATTTCGGCTGACTCTTCACGAATCTTGTCAAAGGCACCATCGGCATTGGGCCAATCAAATCCAACATCAGCAGCACGTTTTTGCAACTTTGTCGCATATGAAAGCGAAGGTGCTGCTTTGGCAACTCCGCTGAACACGGAATCGGACTTCGCGTCGTTGGACAGTCGTTCTTGGCGCTTCACTTCATCCCAGGTGCTCACCACATCGTTAGCGCTGTTGGCGACAACGTCGCCGAACACGTGTGGGTGTCTGCGCACCAGCTTGTCGTGAATGGAGCGCGCAACATCGGCGAGCGTGAACCTGCCTTCTTGTTCGGCGATTGTGGTGTGAAACTCCACCTGATACAGCAGGTCACCAAGTTCCTCAATGAGTGCATCGTCAGTGGCTGGATTATCGACATCAAGTTCGTTGATGGCGTCTACTACTTCGTAAGTTTCCTCAAGTAAATACTTGACGAGTGACTGGTGCGTTTGCTCGATGTCCCATGGGCACTGTTCGCGTAATGTGCGCGCAAGTTGATGCAGCTTCACCATTTCACCAGCAATGGGTTGAGCAAGCTGGGGTATATACAGCGTGGTGAGATGGTCTGCGGGAAGCACGCGGTCGAGTTCTTGCCACGTGGTGTGTTCAATTCGCTGATCGGGAAGACCAAGATGATGCAGCAGCACAACCGGCTCATCTCCAACCGCATCATCAAAAGACAACTTCACGTCAGACAACACCCAGTCGGCGTGCACTTGAGCAACAAGCAGAGGCCCGCGCTCATTGGCTGCTTCAACAGCAAAACGATGGCCATCAATTAACCGCACCCCTGCATTCACAGGGTCGATGCCCAGTGCTTCCCATGCAAGGTCGAGAAAACTCATGGCTGGCAGAACTTGTACGTCTATTCGAGTGTCGGCGCGAAGTTGCGCAACACTCGTTTCAAGAAGTAGCGGTGACCCAGGTACCGCGTATAACACTTCGCCGTGTTCGTGTGCAGCGGCAATGAGTGTTTCGGTTATTGCCGCATAGACATCATCAAATGTTGGCAGGGATTCGTAGAGATGATCGAAGCTCTGTGCAGCAGGAAGCAAATCAGCGGTCGGATGCTTACGGGTGCGAACGAATTGATGCGGAATCGATGCAATTGCTTGCAGCGTTGCTTCAGTAACCGTGTTGCGCGGGCCTGGCCCTAAACCAACAATGACGACGCGACCAACCGAAGTGCGATTGCTCATGTCGTTTGCAATTTACAGGTCGGTGATTTTTCCGGTTGCTGTGTCCCAGCGACCGTATTCAGACGCAATGGTTACATCACGTGTTGCAAGAAAACCCGACATCAACAACATTCCAGGAGACTTTGACATCATGAGCGCAAGCGATGCCTTGATGTCGGCGAATGGGCGAATCATGATGACGTGGTATCCAAAACTTGATTTCACAGGACCAGTTGGAACGCCAACCTTTGCAGTGAGAGCACCTGCGGTAAACCCCGAGTCAAATTGTGATTGGTAATCAGAAAGAGGAATGCAGTCGCCATCGGCTGAACCGAGGATGCCGCCAGTTGTTGCTGCGTTTGGTTCGGTGCTGTATTCGCCGGCAAGTTTCTTGAAGTCTCCTCCGTCGTTCAGTTTCTGAATGACTTCAGTTGCCGTAGCTTCGTCTTTCACCAAGATGTGTTGTGCACACATTGCACCAACTGATGCTGGTGCAGCGTTGTACATCTTTTCAAGGTCGGCTTCGGATGGAGCCTTCACGCGAGTAAGCGCGAGGTCTCCACTGTTCAGCCCAATGATGAGGTCTTTCAATTCTTGACCCAACGTGTCGTATCCGGCGTCTTTAGAAATTTGGTCAATCACCGCTTTGGTGTCTGCATCGGTAACGGTCACGTCGTACTGAGCAAGCACTTGCCTGGTTGCTTCGCCACGGATGATGGCAGCAAGTACCGAGCGAACTGCGTCCATTGGTACGACACCATCTACAAGTTCAATTTGACCGGCGTCTGAAAGCTGCGTGAGCGCAGTCTCAAGAGTTGATTTATCGATTGCAGATCCGTCAACGGATGCTGCATCATTCTTTGAACTTCCACCGCAGCTTGCAAGTGAAATCATTGCAATGCATGCAAGTGTGAGCGAACGAACTGACTTAAGGGGGGTGCGTGACATTTGGTAAAGCCTAGTTGTCGTCAAAGAGTTCCTGCAGGAACGACACCAAATAGTCAACAACTCCAGCATCTGCTTGTTTGCCTTGTGGGGCACGGGGCAGCGTGACACTGAGTTGTTTGGTTTGCTCGTTCCATTCGCTGCTCTTTGCAATTCGAGTCAAACGCATTTGTTGGCTTGCCTTTAGCGAAACGGGCAATAAACGCGCTCTGCCATCGGCAACAACGAGCTCACGCAGACCAATTCGATGACATTCAGCTCGCAACTCTCCAACGCGGATAAGTGCAAGTGCTGCTTCGGGAAGTGGACCATAGCGGTCAATCCATTCATCGCGAATATCGGCCACATCTGTTTGTGATGTGACTGCTGCAAGCCTGCGGTAGGCATCAAGACGAGACTCTTCTTTCGATACGTAATCGGTAGGCAAGTACGCATTGGTGGCAACATCGAGTTTGAGCTCTGGAACAATTGGCGGAACGTCTTCGCCCTTCATCTCCGACACTGCCTCGGTGACGAGCTGGCAATACAAGTCGTATCCAACGGCTGCAATGTGACCGCTCTGCGCTTCGCCCAACATGTTTCCTGCGCCACGAATTTCTAAGTCGCGCATGGCAATTTTGAATCCACTTCCTAATTCGGTTGCTTCACCGATGGTCTTGAGTCGTTCGTATGCGTCTTCAGACAACACTTTGTCGCGCGGATGAAACAGATATGCATATGCACGCGAACCACTGCGGCCTACCCGTCCGCGAATTTGATGCAATTGTCCTAGACCAAGCAGATCGGCTCTCTCAACAACCAGTGTGTTCACGGTTGGCATGTCGATGCCGCTTTCAATGATGGTGGTGCACACCAATACATCAAACTTTCCTTCCCAGAAATCAAGAACAATTTGCTCAAGTCGGCCCTCGTCCATCTGGCCGTGCGCAACCGCAATGCGTGCTTCCGGAACAAGCTCGCGAAGCTCTTGCGCTCGCTGCTCGATGCTTTGCACGCGATTGTGCACCCAGAACACTTGGCCATCGCGCAATAGTTCGCGGCGAATAGCTTCAGTGGAGACACGTTCGTCATCTTCACCAACAAATGTGAGAATCGGTTGGCGATCGGCAGG